>ERZ1026814.4-NODE-4-length-258891-cov-12.320288_pt1 | contig 258891 bp, 274 predicted proteins | sample MGYA00520871_ERZ1026814 | MGnify/ENA primary metagenome ERZ1026814 (study PRJEB33270, sample SAMEA104284478) | anaerobic digester metagenome | biome: Anaerobic digester microbiome; feature: mesophilic sludge digester; material: Anaerobic digester biomass | place... | reverse complement strand
TCGTCATGGATGGCGAGATCGTCTCGAACGGCAACAAGAGGACCATCTGGGTCGATGCCAAGGTCAACGAGAATCCCCAGGTCATGCGCGATATCAAGGACAAGTTCCTCCGCTATTATAGCGTGACACTCGGAAACTACGATGTGACCAAGCATTTCCTCTCGGGAAATCCGCGAGTGATCGAGGTCGACGCGACAAGGTGAGGGTGAGGCAAAAATGGAGACTGTTACCGTAACCATAAAGACACAGCCTGAACTCTTCCTTGAAGCAGACAACATCTCCCCCGATGCATTTGCAGGAAAGAAGGCTGCCGAGATCACAACCCTCCATGCCTATGAAGGCAGGGAGCAGTATACCCTCGGCAAATATTTCGATGTCTCGGGCGATGCGGGGGCAACCGCAGCCGATACCAGGATCATTGTCAAGGGAGATGTCAGCCGGGTAAAATACATCGGCATGAAGATGTCTGCCGGCGAAGTGATCATTGAAAAGGATGCTGACATGTATGTCGGTGCCTGGATGCAGGGCGGCAAGCTCACTGCAAAGGGCAATGTCGATGCTTTTGCAGGTATCGGGATGAAAGGCGGAGAGCTGATCATCGAAGGCAATGCCGGCAACTACCTTGGAGCCGCTTACCGGGGCGACTGGCGAGGGATGCAGGGCGGCCTGATACGGGTGAAGGGGAACGCCGGGAGTGACATCGGTTACTTCATGAACGGCGGCACCATCATTGTGGAAGGCAATGCCGACGTACACATCGCCACCCATGCAGAAGGCGGGAAGGTCGTCATCAAAGGAGATGCAAAGAGCAAGATCGGCGGGCAGATGGTGGAAGGCGAGATCATTGTCTTTGGTGGAATCGATGTCATGATGCCTGGGTTCAAATATGTAAAGGATGAAGAACTTGAGGTCGATGGCACCAAGGCAACGTTTGCCCTGTTCCATGGTGATCTTGGTGAGCGTCATCCTAAGCGGAAAGGTCAGGTCGTGTACGGGAAACTGTACCAGAAGATCTGATCCCTTTTTAAACAAGCAGCGCACCAGTTTTTAAAAATTTTTAAAGATTTAACCATGAAAAAGTAATATCTCATTCAATCTTCGTAGCACTAAAGACGTGGCATTTATGAAGAATGTATATGGTATATCAACATTCCCCTGTTTTTTTAGATTATACAAGTATTAATATAAATGTCAAATTTTCATTACAAAAGGGAAATCTTATATCGGGTGATATAGTATAGTAGATTGTCCCGTGAGGGGACGTGCAATAGTCACCGACATCTATCATCAGCAAACTACCTAGCTTGCTTTGCCGTTCAGTTATCGAAATGCATTGTGGCAAAACCAATATTACAGAGGATAAAGTTATGGCAAAATACAAAGACACCTGTGATCTTTACGACGATCAGGGGAAGCTGCTCAAGAGCGGTGTTGCCCTTGAGAAGATCAGCCCGCTGAACAACGCGGGTATCCTGAAGATCATCGACCTCACCAAGAGGACAGTCGCGGTGAACCTGGCCGGCCTTGACAACTCGATCAAGACCGGAGCAATGGGCGGAAAGAACAACCAGATTCTTGGAAGGGCAGTCAAGGTAGACTGTGTCAAGGATGCAGACGCCCTTGCAGCGAAGATCGGCGAGTATGTCTCGGTCAACAAGGGTGACGACACCAAGGTCACCAAGGTTGGCGGCGGAAAGATGCTCCTTGTCGAAGTCCCGAGCGCCCGTCTGAAAGCAGCCGCTACCTACGATGCCTCAACCACCGCAGTAGCTGCCGCAACCACCCAGGCACTCATCGACCAGTACAAGGTAGGCATGTTCGATGCCCCGTACGTCAAGTCCGCAGTCTGGGGTTCCTACCCGGTCACGATGGACATGGCCGGCGGAAACATCATCTCCGTGCTCTCCATCCCCCAGAACAACGAGGGTCTCGGGTATGCACTCAGGAACATCCCGGCCAACCATGCCGCGATGATGACCCACCGGAATGCGATGCAGACCTGTGCTCTCTCCGCCACGTTCGAGCAGGCAGGAGAGTTCGAGATGGGAGCAGCAATCGGGCCATTCGAGCGTGCCCAGCTCCTCGCCTACGCATTCCAGGGCCTGAATGCCAACAACATGGTCTATGACATCGTCAAGGCAAACGGCAAGACCGGAACCATCGGTACCGTCGTTCAGAGCGTTGTCGAGCGTGCACTTGAAGACAAGGTCATCAAGGCCGGAAAGAAGGGCAAGAGCGGGTACATCTTCTACGAGACGAAGGACCCGATGATGTGGAACGCCTACGCCAGCGCCGGAACCATGGCAGCAACCATGGTGAACTGCGGTGCCGGCCGGTTTGCCCAGGCAGTTTCCTCAACCCTGCTGTACTTCAACGACCTGCTCGAGCACGAGACCGGTCTGACCAGCGCCGACTACGGCCGTGTCATGGGAACTGCAGTCGGATTCTCGTTCTTCAGCCACTCGATCTATGGAGGCGGCGGTCCGGGAGTCTTCAACGGCAACCACGTCGTGACCCGCCACGCAGCCGGTGTAGCTATCCCGTGCGTCTGTGTTGCCTGTGCGCTTGATGCCGGAACCCAGATGTTCGGCCCCGAGCAGACCTCCAAGGTCTACCAGGACACATTCGGTCAGATTGACGAATTCAAGAAGCCGCTGCAGGCCATCGCGAAGGCAGTCTAAACCATTACGATAGAATGACCGATGCCATATATCCTCAGGTCAGGATAGTAACCGTGCGGTTGCTCAATCCGGAGACCGTCGAACGGGTGATGAACCTGATCCTTGCCACTGAAGGGGTCCGGAGGGTGATCCTCAACGGCCCCCGCCTCCCCCCCACCATTACCACTGGTCCCGCGAAGGGGCAACCAAATATCCACGAGATGCGGAGGACCGTGAAGATGGGGGAGCAGGAAGTGGAGATGCAGGTTCACGTCGGGACCATACTCCTTGAACTGGAGAACCGGGATGTGATCCCTGCCATCAAGGCAGCCTGTGACGCCGGATTCGGTGAGATGCAATGGTATCTCCAGGAAGGACGGTACATGAAGACCGAGCCTTCGCTGGTGGATTACGCGAAATACGGCCCCTATGCCGACAAAGCCATCATCGGGATGGCCGATCCAAGCAGCAAAAAGGGACCTACCATCATCCAGGGAATAAAGTAAGTATGCCAGTAGGACGAGTAACCCAGGTCGTGGACTGTCGTGCGGCAATGGGCATGGGAAAAGGCGGAGGAATCGCCCAGAGGGGCACCATCTCGGAATGCCGCTATCCCGATGTCATCGTAGTCGGCATGTCTCCCGGAAGGCGCCATGTCACCAAGCCCGTATGTGACATCACCTCAGCCTTACGACGAGAGGGTATCGAGTACAGCATCAGCACCCTTGTCCTGAACGCAGGAAGCGGGGTGCCTCCCGATGCAAGGGATATCGGGGGAGGTGTGCTCGGTGCATACTTCGGCCTCACGGATACTGAAATTCAGCAGATCGAGAAGCACAAGGTCGCTATTCTCCATCACGGTAATGTGCGCTCGCACGTCGTGCACAAGGTCAGGTTCATCCTCCAGGCCTGTGACGTGAAGGCAGTGGTGGTCTCTCAGGCTCCTGTAGACTTTGAGGATTTTGCAAAAGTGGGCGTGAAAACCGCCCTTGTTATGCCCCCTCCCGACAAGATAAAGACCCGCGGCACCGTCATGGCAATCGTGAGCGGTGTTACCAGAGGGCAGACCCCATCGAGAGAGAAGATGGCGGAAGTCATTCATGCAGTAATGAGGTTGATCAAAATTAAGGAGTGATTATAAAATGGCTTACAAACCACAGTATGGGCCCGGAAGCTCCATCGTCGCCGAGAACCGGCGCAAGCAGATGGACCCGAGCAAGAAACTTGAGAAGCTCCGCGACATCTCGGACGAGGACGTCGTCCTGCTGATGGGCCACCGTGCACCTGGTGCGGCATACCCGACAGCCCACCCGCCACTCGCCGAGCAGCAGGAGCCGGACTGCCCTGTCAGGAAGCTGGTCGTTCCTATCGATGGCGCGAAGGCAGGAGACCGTGTCAGGTTCATCCAGTTCGCTGATTCCATGTACAATGCCCCGTGCCACCCCTACCAGCGGTCCTATGTCGAGGCATACCGGTACCGCGGCTGCGACCCGGGAACCCTGTCCGGCCGTCAGATCATCGAGTGCCGAGAACGTGACCTCGAGAAGATCGCCAAGGAACTGGTCGGCACCGAGCTCTTTGACCCCGCCCGTACCGGTATCCGCGGTTCGACCGTGCACGGACACTCCCTCCGTCTCGCCGAGGATGGGATGATGTTCGACATGATGCAGCGGTGCATCCTTGACAAGAAGGCCAACATGGTCAAGTACGTCAAGAACCAGAACAGCGAACCGCTGGACAAGGAGGTCAAGGTCGGCAAGCCGATGGACGAGAAGTGGCTCAAGGCGCACACCACCATCTTCCACTCGCTCGTCGGAACCTCCTTCCGCAGTGACGCCGAGTATGTTGAATACGTCCAGCGCGTCCACTCGCTGAGGACCAAGTACGGCTATGTGCCGGAGGAGTGATTGACATGGCAAAGAAGATCGAGAGAACCCAGAAGCTCTTCCTGAAGTCCCTGAAAGAGAAGTTCGCCGAGGACCCCCAGAGCACGAGCACCGTGTTCGCCCGCGAGGGTCTGAAGCAGTCCCCGAGGAAGATGGAGTTCGTCAAGGCCGGGAACGCCGCATCAATGGCCCGTGGCATCTCCATGTACGACCCGGTCCGCTGCCACATCGGCGGCATCCCGCTCGGGCAGCGCCAGCTGATGACCTACGAGGTCTCGGGCACCGGCGTGTTCGTAGAGGGCGACGACCTGCACTTCGTCAACAACGCTGCCATGCAGCAGATGTGGGACGATATCAGGAGGACCATCATCGTCAACATGGACCTTGCCCACCAGACCCTCCAGAAGCGTCTCGGCAAGGAAGTCACCCCTGAGACCATCAACGAGTTCCTCCACGTGCTCAACCACGCCATGCCCGGAGCAGCCGTGGTCCAGGAGCACATGGTCGAGACCCACCCGTCACTCGTGGACGACTGTTACGTGAAGGTCTTTACCGGTGACGACGAGATGGCCGATGACCTGGAGCCCCAGTTCGTCATCAATGTCGAGAAGCTCTTCCCGGCCAAGCAGGCAGCCCAGCTGAAGGCCGCGGTTGGAAAGGCCCTCTGGCAGGCCATCCGCATCCCGACCATCGTCTCGAGGACCTGCGATGGTGGAACCACCTCCCGCTGGTCTGCGATGCAGCTCGGTATGTCCTTCATCGGTGCCTACCACATGTGCGCCGGAGAAGCCGCAACCGCCGACCTCGCATTCGCTGCAAAGCACGCCGGGGTTATCCAGATGGCAGAGATCCTGCCCGCCCGCCGTGCCCGTGGCCCGAACGAGCCCGGAGGCATCAAGTTCGGACACTTTGCCGACATGGTCCAGACCGACCGCAAGTACCCGCACGACCCCGCCAAGGCATCCCTTGAGGTAGTCGCCGCAGGAACCATGCTGTTCGACCAGATCTGGCTCGGTTCCTACATGTCCGGTGGTGTCGGGTTCACCCAGTACGCCACCGCCGCATACACTGACAACATCCTCGATGACTACACCTACTACGGTATGGATTACATCAAGGACAAGTACAAGGTGGACTGGAAGAACCCAGGCGAGAAGGACAAGGTCAAGGCATCCCAGGACGTCGTCAACGACATCGCCACCGAGGTCACCCTCTATGGTATGGAGCAGTACGAGCAGTTCCCGACCGCACTCGAGACCCACTTCGGTGGCTCCCAGCGTGCATCGGTGCTGGCCGCTGCATCTGGACTGTCCACTTCGATCGCCACCGGGAACTCCAACGCCGGCCTGAACGGCTGGTACCTGTCCATGCTCCTGCACAAGGAAGGCTGGTCACGTCTCGGATTCTACGGGTACGACCTGCAGGACCAGTGCGGTTCCGCAAACACCGAGTCCTACCGTGCAGACGAAGGCTGTGTCGGAGAGCTCCGTGGAGCCAACTACCCGAACTACGCGATGAACGTCGGCCACCAGGGAGAGTACGCCGCTATCGCCGGTGCAGCCCACATCACCCGCGGCGATGCATGGGCACTCAACCCGCTGATCAAGATCGCCTTCGCCGACCCCTCGCTCAAGTTCGACTTCGCCGAGCCGCGCCGCGAGTTCGCAAAGGGTGCCATCCGCGAGTTCATGCCCGCCGGAGAGCGCTCACTGATCATCCCCGCAAGGTGAGATCAGCCCCAATTTTTTTCCTTTTCTGACAATCCAGATTCTTAAAGCGACATACGCCACTGCCCGCCCGGAGATGGCATTGGAATTACGGAAAGGGATTTTTCAATCTTATCAGGACAGTGCGTATCAGGACGATGGAGGAACCTCAGGTGATTTCGGTTGAAGGAACGAAACGCTCTTTGAAAAGAACGCGGATGTTCCATGAGGTACCCCCCTGAATCCAGAGTCCAATAAGCGTGTAGGGGAGACTGAAACTGGTACGTTTTAAAAACAGATTCACTGATTAAAAGGGTGTTTGCCTACTCATCACAGCCTGAATGATGGCACGTACTTGCACCGGCAACAATCCGGTCATCGATAAAATCCCTGATGACCTGGTCAACCGGGCCTGAAATTCCACACATAACATGGATTCCCTGCTCTTCGAAGAGCTGGACCGCCTTCATCCCCATTCCCCCAGCAAGTACATTGGTAACCCCACAGGAAGCAAGGAGCCGGGGAAGTTTTCCTGGTTCGTGGCCGGGATTGAGAATTATCTCGTGGTGAAAAATTTCTTTGTTCCTGATGTGATACACTGAGAATTTTTCACAATGACCAAAGTGTGAGGAGACACCGTTTCCATCTACCGCGACCGCAACCCTCCGGTTGCCATTCGCTCCCGATCCATGCATTCTTCAGAATCTCCCCCTCATTCCATTCCCATGGGGGCCACCTCTGCCTCCCCTCATACCCCCGCCGTATCCTCTCCCGCATCCACAGGGGATACCCCCGCGACCGAGGCCGTATACCGGAGAGGGCGCTCCTCCCGTCTGTTGGACAGTCGCCTGCCCTGCCTCTTCGACTGAATCCATTGCAGATTCCTTCTGTGATACCGGGTTACACCTGCCACGGCGCCACCCGGTCATCGGTCCCCCCCCACGCGGGCCGGTCCCGTCAAGTCCTGGCATTTTCTTATCACACCTGGGCACCGGTCGGGTGCCTTAATTACTCATATGAGTCAAAATATATTAAAATAATGTGATGAGGCAGACCTGTCTCTTACTGATCCGGGGAACCATCCCGCCTATTCCGGCGCCTGCAAAACCCATCCTGCGAACCCAGGCAGGGCTGCCCTTCACGGGGACATTGCCCCTCGATACGGCGTTCACATCCGGCGATCTCTATTTTTTTCCCATGGATAAGGGCGTCAGCAACCTTTCGCCTTGCTTCATGGAGATCTTTCCAGACCGTACGCCGCGACACCCCGATGATAGCACCCGCCTCCTCCTGCTCCAGCCCGTTCAGGTCGACCAGTTTCAACAGTTCGAGCTCTTCAGGAAGGAGGATAACAGAGTCATTATCGGGAATATCACACTGGGGCGCATAACATCGGAGCGATGCCTCGTGATCCATCCTTCTCGGTACTCTCGGTCGCCCCCGGCGTCGTATTCCTCCAGTCGTCTCATTGTCCTGCAATGTCCCTCACTCCCAGTGTACTGACAATTTCATCCCAAAGACTATGAATGGCTTGCGCTGCAGGAGTATCATATTCGGTAACCAGCCTTCCTTTCCGTACCACGTCTATCACCGATTCATCATAAGGTATCATTCCCCCTATCGGAATGTCCTCTTTTCCGCAATACTCGCGGATGGAGTTGGATACACCGAGGTTGAGATCGTACTTGTTGATTGCGACCATCATATTCACCCGAAGCGGACGACAAACACGGATGAGCCGCTGCAGGTCATGAAGTCCTGAAACACTCGGTTCAGTTACCACAAGGAGCTGATCCATCCCCGTAATGGTTGATATCAGGGGACAGCCGATTCCCGGGGGACCATCAACGAGCATGAGGTCACATTCACCATTCCGCTCCACCGCAATTTTCTTAATTTTTCCGACCAGGAGCCCCGAGTTCGCCGCTCCTGGGGCCAGCCTCGCATGTACCAGGTTTCCATAGGGGGTTTCCGAATAATATATCTCTCCACATACCCTCGGCCGCATGCTGATCGCCATGGAAGGGCAGATAACCCGGCAGACCCCGCAGCCTTCACACTGATCAGGGTGTACCGCATAGGTATCCCCAATAGGTTCAATCGCTCCGAACCGGCAGGCATCAGAGCAAACACCGCAGCTTGAACACTGGGCAGGGTTGATATATGCCCCCTCCATTCCGGTAAATTCCTCGCGCTTGATGATATGAGGATTCACAATCAACTCAAGATTCGCGGCATCAACATCACAATCAACCATCACCTTTGCACATCTGCTGATGTGAACGATACCCCCTGTAATCACCGTTTTTCCTGTACCTCCTTTCCCACTGACCACCGCAAGCCGGATCATGTTCCCCCCACCGATGACCTGCATGCTCCACCAAGAGCAATGAACCGCTCCTTCCAGGTGGGATCAACACGGGATATCAGATCGCCGCTCCCCTGGACTGATGCAATCCATCGGTCAAATGGTATGGTGGCAAGCACCGGTATCCCCCGTTCATTGCAGAACCTCCGCACTTCCTCATCCTTCCCATCGCTCCGGTTGATAACTACCCCCACGGGTACATCCAGATGGGAGGTCACGGAATATGCCAGTTCCAAATCGTGAAGTCCGAACGGTGTCGACTCAGTGATGAGAAGGCAGAAATCGGATCCATGCAGAGTCTCAACGACCGGGCAGGATGTACCAGGTGACGCATCACAGATCATCCACCCGGGCTTTTCTGCACGCCTCTTTGCCTCTTGGATCACCTTCACTCCGAGCACCTCGCCCTCGTTGAGTGTCCCCGTGACAAGGGACAGGTGAGCCGAGAGATCCCGGGTTGTTACTGTGCCAATAGGGCGTTGAATCTCTGTGATTGCATCAGCCGGACAGACAAGGGCGCACCCCCCGCATGAGTGGCAGTGTTCCGGGAAGAATAGTACCCGGTCTTTTGCCACGACCAGGGCTCCGAACGCACAGAACCCTGCACAATCCCCGCATAAAGTACATCGCGAATTATCAAAGGCGGGAATTAATACCTGCACATCGGTCGATTCAGGATCGTCTGGGGGGAAGAAAAGGTGAAGATTTGGTTCTTCGACATCACAATCGACCAGTGTCACCCGATCCGATTGGGAGATGGCCCACGCCAGGTTTGCAGCCACCATGCTCTTTCCGGTTCCTCCCTTCCCGCTTGCGATGGTAATTTTCATACTCGTTGTCATCTTCTCCTGCCTCATCGGAAGAACGAATAAAAGAAGAATTATTGTTCCTTCAGGTTCCCTTTGAGAAAGGCCGTGATCGCATCGGCAACGGTGCTTCCTTTCTCTTCGTAAAGAAGCACCATGATTCCTCCCGCCTTCAATGCCTCAAGGGCATTTCCACCAACGCGTTCCGTCACAAGGCTGTCTACTCCCTGGTTGAGGAGGAACTGAGCAGCCTTTGGGCCAACGCCCCCCATGGCACCTGCGGCTGAATTTACATGGGCTTCGGTCATTTTGCTCTCGGTGTCGTGGATAATAAAATAGGGAGCACGTCCAAACCGTTCATCAACCAAATCCTGGATATCCGGCCCCCTTGAGGGAATACAAATTTTCATGGATTTCACCACCTTAATTTATTCACATATGTGAAGAAATTATTTTTCATATCGGCATTCGGTTCTCTGCTTCAGTCCCTTGGTCGATGCCCATTCTTCTGTCCTATTAAATACCTTTAATTATTTTTTACTCATATGTGTAGTTATAGTGTGGCAGCAGCCCAACCCCCTGCACTATTATTCCGGCAGGGTCCAGCCCTTCGATCCGGAAAAACAAGTGACTGAATGGATGAGTAGCATATGTCTGGTTCACCTTCACCCCTGTTAACCGTCAGAAACCTCAGTATAGAGCTTGGCGGAACCCTGATTCTTGACAATGTATCCTTTCACATGAATGAAGGGGAGGTCCTCGGGATCATCGGAAGAAGCGGCGCCGGAAAATCGATCCTCATGCACCTGATGAGGGGTATCGATGATCCGCCAACATCGGGTGCTGTCATTTACCACATGAGCCAATGTCAAAAGCGATGTTCACTCGAACCCCGGAGTGCTGAAGGAATGCCCTGCCCCGGTTGCGGAGGAGCGCTCCTCCCCGTTGATATCGATCTCTGGAATCCGGATGATGAGAGAGGAAAGTCCCTGATATTGCGTAAAACCGCCATTATGTTCCAGCGTACTTTTGCATTGTATGGGAATGACAGAGTGATAGAGAATGTCCTTCATGCACTTGACGATATCAGGTATCCACCCGATCAGTCTGTGAACCGTGCGGCAGAACTCCTGGAACGGGTACGGATGACCCATCGTATGATGCACATCGCACGCGATCTCTCCGGTGGTGAAAAGCAACGGGTGGTTCTTGCGAGGCAGCTTGCAAAGGAGCCCCTGCTCCTCTTTGCAGATGAACCAACCGGGACCTTAGATCCCACCACTGCCCATCTCGTCCACCAGCTGCTCCTTGATGCGACCAGCAACTCACACATGGGAATGGTCATCACCTCACATTTTTCAGGGGTCATCGACCAGGTGGCTGACCGTGCACTGCTAATGGATAAAGGGCGGGTGATCGAGGAAGGCTCACCGACCAAGATCCTCGGAAAATTCATGCAGAATTACCATGCGGGAGAACGGGTGGATTCCAGTGAAAACGGGGCGCCGATCCTCCAGGCAAGGGAGGTCATGAAACGGTACATTACCGCTGACCGGGGACTGATCAAGGCAGTCACGAATGTCACATTTGACGTCGCCGAACGTGAAATTTTTGGGATCATCGGGACGAGTGGTGCCGGGAAGACCACTCTCTCACGTATCATCGCCGGGCTCATTGAACCCACTGGGGGGGAGATGAACATCCGGATCGGTGATGACTGGGTAGACATGACGAGCCCGGGGATAGAGAACCGGGGGCGTGCAAAACCCTACATCGGCCTCCTCCACCAGGAATATGATCTCTATCCCCACCGTACCATTCTCGATAATCTCACCGATGCAATCGGTCTCGAATTCCCGAAAGAGCTCGCCATACAAAAAGCAGTGATCAGCTTGAAAATGGCAGGATTTGCACCCGATGATATCACTACCTTCCTGCACCGGTATCCGGCCGAGCTGAGCCAGGGGGAACGTCACCGCGTCGCTCTTGCCCAGGTTCTCATCCGGGAGCCAAGAATTGTTGTTCTGGATGAACCGACCGGGACCATGGACCCGATCACTAAACTTGACGTAAAGCATTCGATCCTGACTGCACGCAAGGAGATGGACGAGACGTTTATCATCGTCTCCCATGACATGGACTTTGTCCAGGATATCTGTGGCCGGGTAGCCCTGATGAAAGGAGGGAAGGTTATCCACATTGGTCCGCCTTCTGAAATTCCCATGGAATTTATCATACCTGCTTCCGACCGGGAGGCATCCCAGGACGGGATACGTGAGCCGTGAGAAAAGCCCTGAAGATACTCCCCCTATACCAGTTAATACAAATAATCTTGCAAACAACACAACCTTTTTTTAATTAAGTAAATTTCAGATGCGTTAATTTCGCAGGAAAATCCTCCGTTTTGTGATTAAAACCCAAAAAACCGGTTTATAAGCAAATATTTCGAAACATTTAACTCATTACTGACGTAACTGTTAGATGAACCACAAAGGGTTTGTACTCGTTGTGAGTGGCAATGCATGATGAACACTCTCGTGCACTATTCAGCACGCAGGGAGGAGGCTAAATGGAAAGTATTGTATTTGGCATTGGAATAACTGCATTGGCAGGAGCTCTTGCCACAGTTGCCGGTGCTGCAGAGAACACTGAGTCTGATATCGGTTCACAGGGTGACCCGAACTCGCAGGTTCAGCTTGCTCCGCAGATGGGATATATTCACCGGATCTTCAATAAGGCAGTGGCCGGTGAGCCACCAGCATACGGACTGTGGATTGCGCTCGGCGCAGGGATCGCCTGGGCTTTCATGGCTATGCAGATTAACCCGATACTTGCAATTGTTCTGGGAAGCGGTATCGCCGTCTTCGTCCAGGGCGTATATGCCACCACCGCATATCTCGGAAGGACTGCAAGTCTCGCTAAATTCGGACAGCCGGTATACGTCGACATCCTGAAGTCGATGACAACGGTGACCATGGCACACGCCTTTGTTGCCATCTTCGCCACGGTGACCTTGTGCCACCTGATCAACGCCGCCCTCGGGCACCCGTTCCCGCTGCCATTGCTTGGCATCGTCTGGGGAATCGCTCTTGGGGCAGCTGGATCAGCAACCGGGAACCCGTTCTATGGAAAAGAGCGGCAGTACCAGAACCAGAAGTTTGGTGCAGGTGTCCCGATTGCTGCTTCAGGAAACATCGTCAGGTATGCCGAAGCTGGTGAGAGGAACTCTCTTGACAATGGCTGGTTCTCCGCAAAACTCGGCGGTCCGGCATCAGGAGTCTGCTTCGGACTGATCGTCTTCCTCGAACTCTGGCGCACTGTTCTCTTTGAAGAGATTGGCGCCGGCTGGGGTGCGATCATTATCGGTATCATCATTATACTCGTATTCACCGTGATTGACCGTTACATCGAGGTCTGGGCACGGAAGAACTACGGACCGTACACGAAACCTGCTGAGGAGGCATCGTCATGAGCGCCATTGGTGCCAAGCCCGCTGCAGGGGCAGCGGTTGATACAACCGCAATGGTTGTCGGTATCATTATTCTGCTTCTTGTCATTGGTGCAACCTATTACCTGTTCGGATCCGGCCTTGCATTTATGGCCCTGATTGGGATCATCATTGGCGGTGTCCTGATCGGATTCGGGGTCCACTTCGTCCCGGTCGGAGGAGCTCCGGCTGCCATGGGACAAGCTCCCGGTATTGCCACCGGTGTGGCTATGCTCGCGGCTGGTGCAGGTCTTGCCGGTCTCTTTGGAGGGGCCTGGGCTGCTGAAATGGGAGTGGTTGTCGCAACCATAACCGGTGCAATCGGTGGCGGCCTGATGATGGCAATCACCTGCATGTTCGTGAACTTCATCTACGTCTTCGGGATGGGTATCCCCTCCGCATCAGGAAAGGTTGCAAAAGACCCGATTACCGGAGATACTCAGGCTGAATTCAAGTCCCAGGGAACCGAGGGGCATGGCCTGCCGTTCGTATCCTACGTTGGCGGTGTTATCGGTGGCCTCTTTGGAGGAGCTGGCGGTACGCTCATCTACCTGATGCTTCTCGACCTCTACGAAGCAGAGCTGCCAGCGATGATGAACGCCCTGCCTGCACAAATCGTCCCCATCGCAGTTACCCTCGCAGGGATGTTTGCTATCGGGATGTTCCTCGTGAACGCTGTGCTCGCTGCATACAACATCACCGGGACAATTGAAGGTCCGCATGATCCCAAGTTCAAGCGGTTCCCCCGTGCTGTCGTTGCTTCTGCAGTTGCATCCGCAATATGCGGGATCGTTGCGATCATGATTGTAGCATTGTGAGGTGCCCAAAATGACAGTAAAAGTTGAAAAGATCGAGGGAGGCGTTCCCCACACCACGATCCTGGCAGCAGGCCTTATCGCCTCAGTGGTCTGCATCTACCTCACCTACGCGAATGTCCTGACCGGGACCCAGTTATTCTCGTTCTTTGGTGGTCTCGGCACAGTCGCAGCACTCATCTGGGGTAGCCACACCATCAAGCACCTGTGCAGCTACGGTATCGGGACCGGTGTCCCGTCAGCCGGTATGATTGCATTCGGTTCTGGTGTCATTGCTATGCTCTTTGCGACAAAATACGGGATTGCAGCACCGATCGTCGCTGTTATCCTCGCCGCTGTTATCGGGCTTATTCTCGGCTACCTGGCCAACAATGTGCTGAACATGCGCATCCCGGTCATGATCCAGTCCCTTGTCGAGATGGCCATCATCGGAGCGCTTGTCCTGATGGGCTATGCTGCCATGATGACCGGTTCCTTTGAACTGACCTCGCTAACAACCGGAAACGTGCAGATCCTCGGGCTCTCACTCCCGAGTTACCAGGCATCGTTCCTTGGTGGCGCACTCATCGCTACCGCATTCATGCTCGGGGCAATCGCCATCCAGCACCCGTTCAATGCCTGCCTTGGACCCAACTGGACCCAGGACAGGATGCTGATGCTGGCTGCCGAGTGCGGGTTCCTCTCCATGATCACGGCTGCAATAATGTCAATGCCGCTGATTTCGATGAGCGCTGCATTGGTGTCACTCTTCGTTGCTATCATTGGATGGTATTACACCTATGCCAAGTACATCGAACTCTCAAAGAGGGATGCTGCTGCCTGGCTTGAGTCAAAACCAATCCCAGACGTGGAGGGACACTGATGTACGTTCAAGTTCTTCCCGAATATGGGCTCGTTATGGATCCCATGATAGGGGTTGTCACCACCGCTGGCGAGTCACTGGCACCTGTCATCGACAAGGTCGCTGAGCTTGAGACGGTTGCAAATGACATCGTGAACATGCTTTCCGGAACAGGTAACTTTGCTGCCTCGTTCCCGGGAAGGGAGAACACCCTGCCAATGGCCGGAGGAATGACCGCGTTCTGGTACGGACTGGCAGTAGGGCTCTTCATAGCAGGAATCTATGTATTCCATCTGATCTGAGGTGAAAGAAATGGCAGACAAGAAATCACCGGCAAGCGGGTGGCCAATCGTCCAGGGAGACTTCCATGCGGGCGATGCCAACAGCCCGGTCGCCGTTATGACCTGCGGTTCCCACCTCGATGAGAAGGGGATCTGCGACAAGGGAGCCGCTATCTGCGGGTCCTGCAAGACCGAGAACCTCGGTCTCGAGAAGGTCATCGCCAATATCATCTCCAACCCGAATATCCGTTTCCTCCTGCTCTGCGGGACCGAGGTGAAGGGTCACCTTGCAGGCCAGACCATGGCTGCACTCCATAAAGGCGGGGTCAAGGACGGAAGAGTCGTCGGGGCTGAAGGTGCCATTCCATTCATCGAGAACCTTGCCGATGACGCTATCAAGCGCTTCCAGGAACAGTGTGAACTCGTCAACATCATGGAGTCCGAAGATCTCGGCACCATCGGGGCCAAGATCAACGAACTCAAGGGGAGAGACCCGGGTGCGTTCGCTGCTGACCCGATGGTTGTCGAGGTCAAGGAAGCAGCCGGAGGTGCGGAAGAAGCAGGTGGGGTCGTCCAGCCCATGTCCGGTGAACTGGCACTGATCCATGCAAGGATGAAGATCATCGAGAGGATGGTGACAGACATCGGGTACCGCGACAAGTTTGCATCCGGCGTTTATTCAGGCAAGATCGAAGGTATCATGATTGGCCTGATCGTCTCATTCGCCCTTCTCGGGTTCATTCTCATGGGGTGATATGAAATGGCAGAAGAAGAAGCAAAAGTGGCAGCAGGACCCATCAGGATGGTAGCCATCGACAGGATGGTGGAGAACATGCGCTACAAGTCGCAGCTGATCGCCCGATCCAACAAGTTTGATTCGGCAATGTCCGAGATGGGTATCATTGGATTCGCCATCGGACTGGTCGTTTCTCTCGTCCTGATCGTGGTACCTGCAATGTTCATGTGAGGTGAGAAAAATGGCAGACAAGAAATCACCGGCAAGCGGGTGGCCGATCGTCCAGGGAGACTTCCATGCGGGCGATGCCAACAGCCCGATCGCCGTCATGACCTGCGGTTCCCACCTCGATGAGAAGGGGATCTGCGACAAGGGAGCCGCTATCTGCGGGTCCTGTAAGACCGAAAACCTTGGTCTCGAGAAGGTCATCGCTAACATCATCTCCAACCCGAATATCCGTTTCCTCCTGCTCTGCGGGACTGAGGTGAAGGGTCACCTTGCAGGCCAGACCATGGCTGCACTCCATAAAGGCGGGGTCAAGGACGGAAGAGTCGTCGGGGCTGAAGGTGCCATTCCATTCATCGAGAACCTTGCCGATGATGCTATCAAGCGCTTCCAGGAGCAGTGTGAACTGGTCAACATCATGGAGTCCGAAGATCTCGGCACTATCGGGGCCAAGATCAACGAACTCAAGGGGAGAGACCCGGGTGCGTTCGCTGCTGACCCAATGGTTGTCGAGGTCAAGGAAGCTGCTGGTGGCGTAGAGACCGCAGCAGCAGGGGTAAATCCCCAGTTCCTTGAGATCGAGAAGCGTCTGGACAAGATCGAGAAACAGATCGAGTTTGCAGATGCCGAGATCGCCCAGCGCGTCGGAAGAAAAATCGGTCGGGATATTGGTATCCTCTATGGTCTGGTGGCAGGGCTCACCGTATTTGTCCTGCTCCTGGTACTGCTCCCGAAACTAAACGTCTTACTATAATGGAGGTGTGAAAGAACATGTTCAGATTCGAAAAAGAGCAGCAAGTCTGGGACTTCAACGGCACCAAGATCGGAGGACAGCCTGGTGAATACCCGACTGTACTGGCTTGCTCAATCTTCTATAACAAGCATGAGATCGTGCTTGATGACAAGACCGGAAAGATAGACAAAGCAGCAGCAGAAGCGCTCTGGAACAGGTGCCAGGAACTCTCTGATCTTGTGGGGATTCCGCACTTTATCCAGATCCTCGCTGAATACCCGGCAGCATTCGAGAGCTACATCGACTGGTTCTGCAGTCTTGACAGCAAGACTGCATTCCTTATGGACTCCTCTGTGCCGGCCGCCCTGGCACATGCCTGTAAGTACGTAACCGATACCGGAGTGGCAAACCGGGCCATTTACAACTCTATCAATGGTTCGATTATGCCCGAGAATATCGAAGCGCTCAAAAACAGTGATGTGAACTCAGCCATTGTCCTGGCCTTCAACCCCGCCGATCCCTCCGTCGCAGGAAGGGAGAAGGTACTCGTCGAAGGAGGCGTTGCAGGGCAGACAAAAGGAATGATCCAGATTGCCGAAGAGTGTGGTATCACCCGGCCTATCCTGGATACCGCCGCAACACCACTCGGACTTGGCTCGGGAAGTGCATACCGTGAGATCCTCGCCTGTAAGGCTATTCATGGATACCCGACGGGTGGCGCCTACCACAACATGACCGTTGCGTGGACATGGCTCAAGCGCTGGAAGGGATCGAAGAAGAATCCGTCCGCACTCGCAGAGTCCCTGAAGGGCAAGGATGTGTATCTCAAGCAGCTGCTTCACCACTACAAGGGCGGCCTTGACGGAGTTATCCAGGCTGCCTGGTCAGCTCCGGATATCGGCTGCAACCTTGTCGCAAGCACGCTTGGCGCCGACCTTATCATGTACGGTCCGATCGAGAACGTCGAGCCGATGATCACGGCCCAAGCCTACATGGACATCGTCACACTCGAAGCTGTGCGGCCGCTCGGCATCGATGTCAAGGCAGAAACCCACCCCATCTTCAAACTCATCTGATCCCTTTTTTTCGAGGGATTCATTCCTTTTTAAAAAAAGCCTATAAAGTGGCTAATTTCTCACCTTTCAACAGACGAGCATCACTGGCCCGTTGCCCTCCTCATCATAGGCTGAACATTGGATCCCTGCATCTCGCCCATCGCAAAATCGAACCGTGCCTTTATCGTCGGCGGGAGGTTCTGTTCCGGAATTTTTTCAAAGCCAAACTGACGATAAAATTCCACCAGGCCGAGGGTGGAATGCATATACAGTATCTCATTCCCACAGGCTGACACCAATGGCTGCATGACATCCCGTGCATATCCCCTTCCCCTGAAGTCATCGAGGGTGAAGACTCCATCCACTTCGAGCCCGTCCGGATGGCGCCTGCACCTGGCAATCGCCACAAGCATCCCTTCAACGAATACACCGAAGATACGGTCAGTGCGGGAGTCTGCCTTCTGCTGATGGTAATGAGCCCACACTTTTTCTGCAAGCGGGAATTCATCCTTCTCAAGCTCCCGCACCGAAACGTCAAGCGTGATATCGGGATAGAGCAAACATACCGGTATTTTTGCCTTCTTTACCACTTCCTCGGCAGTGCTTCCAATCGGGAGACTCCTGGTAAAATCCGAAGCCCCTAACCGTGGGAGAGCAACCAGGGTTGCTTTCTCCTCAAGGGCCATCGTACATATCATCTCTGCGGGCTTTCCGAACCGCAGAAGCAGCTTTACCTTTGTGCTGCTTTCGTTGTAGCGCTTCCCAAGATCCTGGAGTTGGAGATACGCTCCGCTGATTGCCTGATCGAGCTCCTTCCTATTGTCTGCATTCGGGATAATATTGAGTAGAACGATCTCATCGATGAAGCTCCGGGCCATGAGAGAGGACAACCTCTCGAGGCAGGGTTTTGAGAAGTCCACCGGATACAGAACTCTTGAAAACAGGGGCGTTTGGTTCGTCTTCGGTTCTGGTGATTTTTGAAAGGGAAGAGCCAGGCCCGGGTGATGGGTAATAAGGACATCAGTTGTGGCATTACGGACAATCTTCGATGAGACAGAACCGAGAAGCAGGCCTTCTACAACCCCTTTCCCACGGGCTCCCAGCATGATGAGATCCACCTGTTCTTTCCGTGCGTACGAGAGAATTAATCCAGGGATGTCCCGCCCGTCCGCTTTGAGGATGATGGTGCGGACTGTATTCCCCCTTGCCACGAGCCTCACTTTCTCTGCCTCCAGGCTCTGTTCAACAGAACTCGATGAGGGTTGGTGATTACCAATGATTCTCCGTGTCGACACGGAACCCCCCTCAGCCACATGGAGCAGGATTATTTCATGTTCACCCGGAATACCTGACACCATATCGGCTGTCATCCGGGAATATTCAGAGAAATCGGTAGGAAGCAGGATCAGGTGAGACATGGTTGCCCTCGACTGTTACCAGGTGTATTCTGTTAGATCGACCTGATGCTATTAATAGCACACTATTTTCATGAGGCGTCGTGGGGGAAAACAGAAACATTGATGCCCGAAGCTACAGAGCACATGATGAGGGCATACAAATGCATGGTACCGGACGGGATCCTGTGAGAGAGGCGATGATGCGCCATGAGGAGCGGCAGGAACAGAACCTTTCCATCCTGATAAAACAACTTTCCGATCCCAATTCCACCCTTCGCGCCCGGTCAGCAGAGTCATTGGGGAACATGGGTGACGAACGTGCGGTGGAACCTCTTATTCTTCTCCTGGGAGACCAGGTTCCAGATGTCGTCTGGGTAGCTATCAGGGCGCTTGGAACCCTGCGGGATCCCCGGGCATTTGAACCACTCATCCGGTGCATTGACAGTCCGGACCGGTGGACCCGCCAGGGAGCTGCATGGGCATTGGGGGAACTTGGTGATCCCAAGGCGGGTCCGGTGATCATCCCACTCCTGACCGACAAAAAAAAAGGGGTGAGACAATCAGCTGCTGAAGCCCTGGGAAAGATCGGCGAGATACGATACAGGGAATATCTGGAACCGCTGCTTGACGACGAGGAACTGGAGGTCCGTCATACCGCACGGGAGGCACTGAAGAAGCTGAAATAGGAGGTGTTTTTCATCAGGATATGGCCTGACCTGGGATCATACCCCTCGATCAGTGAGGCTGTGAGAACGGACCCCCGGAGACCGAAAGGATTCTAAAAACGAAGTGCTCTGGCTTCAGAGCTCAAGTGGTTCGAAGCCATTTTTAAAGACTTTTCCGAACTGGACTTTTATCTTTGGATCGAGGGCACAGACCGGACAGACATAATCCTCAGGGAGATCCTCAAAGGCCGTCCCCACCTTTATTCCCCGGTGGGGCTCGCCCCTCTTCTGGTCGTAGACATACCCGCAGACTGAGCAAACCCAGCGTGTTGGCACCCACTCCTCAAATCCCCATTTTCCAATCTTCCCCTTCCCCTGCATCCCGCAGATGGGGCAGATATATGACTCGGGAAGATCGTCAAATTTGGTACCGGCAGGAATGCCGTTATGTGGCTCTCCCCGCAGTGGTGAATAGATATATCCGCAGACCCTGCACTTGTATCGCTCGACTGGCGGCATGTTTCTTCTCCTTCACTCTAGGAACTCATCTCAAACCAGATAAATCTATTTTTTCTGGAACAGGGCTGTTATTGTTCCTGACATGCCTCGTTAAGCACCCTTAAGAGAATCAGAGCCCAATGACAGACGGGGGATAAAATGAGAATGACTCCTTCTGGTATCATAGCACTTATCCTGATACTTACTACCCTCCTTTCAGGTTGTGTTTTCAATCCTGAATTACTCCCGGAAAGGGATGATGCAAACGTTACCGCCCTGACCTCAGTGGAAATAAGGGAGTATCAGGGGGAGCGTCTCTCGTCAATCACCGATTTTCGAGAAAATTCTCTCGAAGGCCCCCAGTACATCAACCAGTCAGCGTACCTGCTGGAGATTAATGGGCTTGTATCGCACCCTCTTCTCCTTCCCTATGAAAAGGTGATCACAGAATACCCTCCCTTCCAGAAAAAAGTCACCCTCTTCTGTGTTGAAGGATGGGAAGTGACAATACTCTGGGAGGGGGTGAGGGTAAAAGATTTGCTCAACGAGGCTGGAGTGAATCCTGCCGCTAACACAGTGATATTTTATGCAGCAGATGGTTATTCAACGTCTCTTCCTCTTGACTATATTGAGGACCGCGATATTCTCCTGGCATATTCCATGAACGGCGTTACACTTCCCGCCGAGAGAGGTTTTCCCTTCCAGCTTGTGGCGGAAGATCGATGGGGTTACAAATGGATCAAATGGGTAACGAGAATCGAGGTGTCTGATGATCCATCCTACCGTGGCTATTGGGAGAAGAGGGGATTTTCGCAGAGTGGAGAGCGGTAGCGAGATTTTTTGTAAATATGAGCGACTGATAGTTCAGACAGAGTCCACGAACATATATGATTAGCATGAAAGGTAATGGTATGAAAATGGTGGAGAGTGGATTTTTCAGGGAAGAAGTTGAGTGTCTCCCACGCGATGACCTCAATGCTCTTATTGATGAAAGGGTTCGGTACACTATCCGGTATGCTGCAGAACATTCACCCTTTTATCATGCATGGTTCCGGAAGCACCGGATTGATCCCGCCTCGGTAGAAACCCATCAGGATCTGATCAAACTACCCTTGATATCCGGATCGACCATCCGCGAGAACCAACCCCCTGTCACAAAAGAGTTCATGTTCCGGAGCGTGGAGTGGAGCGACGTCTTCACCATCCATGAGACCTCAGGAACATCAGGGATCCCGAAGAGTTTCTTTCTCACATGGGAAGACTGGCTCAGGTACGCGGAAAAATATGCCAGGAGTTTCGTTTCCCAGGGTTTCTCCCATGGAGACAGGATCGTAATTTGCGCGTCATATGGTATGAACGTCGGCGCGAACACCATGACGCTTGCTGCCCGCGACATCCATGCTACCATCATCCCCATTGGAAAATGCAATTTTCCAGCCAGAATCATCAACAGCTACCACCCGACCGGGATCGTGGGGAGTGTCTTCAAGCTCCTTCGCCTTGCAGAACGGATGAGGGCTGAAGGGATCAAGCCGGAGGAATCCTCAATCAGGGCGCTTATTGTCGGGGGAGAGAGTTTTGCCGATGAGTCACGGGCCTACGTATCAGAGGTCTGGGACCGTGAAGTGTTCAATACCTATGGAAGTACGGAAGGGACGATGTGCGGAGAATGCCATGTACGGCAGGGACTCCATGTACCTGAGGATCTCGTCCACCTCGACGTGTATGATCCAACGCTCGGTGATTTTGTGGAGGACGGAGAATGCGGAAGAGCGGTTCTGACGACACTCCTTCCTGTCGGGGGCAAGACAGGAACACTGCTGATCAATTACGATACGGAGGATACGACAGTCGTAACCACCAGGGATACCTGCCCCTGTGGCAGGACCCATATGAAGATCATGAATCCCCAGCGTGAGGCAGAGACCGTGTGGATCCTTGGAACACCGGTAAACAGGGTCGATATCGAACGTGGGGTCTTCCAGAGAGAGAATATGGAGTACCTTTCCGGAGAATACGAAGCTTTTGTCTATGAGAGTGAGGAGACGGCCGATACCGTCCTCAGGGTCAGTTTCGAGACGAAAGGGGTGATCACCGGACCTGAAAAAGAACTCGTGATGGCGAATTTTAAACGATCTTTTTACCGCTACAAGACAGCCCTCTCACGCCTCTCCGGTGACACCTTCTCCCTGGTCTTTTCCTTTACGGAACAGGGGGGGCTGGAACTCTCAAGGATCAAGGGGAGGCCAAAGAGGCTAGTGGACAGGAGAAGTTAGCACCGCAGTACCATCACCGCCGGGGCATCATCCCTGATCCCTGGAACGATAGGTGAAAGTTTTTATTCCACCATGCAGATTGTATAATGCTCTCGGATATGCCCCCTGGTTTCTTCGTTTTGCCGGACACCCCCCAGAATCTGGCATCAACCCCCCCTATCTATCAGGAGTGGTCATACCCGGAGCACATTCAACCGGGAGAGTAATGCTCTCTCATCAAGGCAAAGAAATGGTCTTGTACTCCTTTTCCTGGAAAATACCGCCTGGTACCAATCCCTTTATTCCGAAGGAATGAGTATACTGCTGAGATATGGCAGACCTCCCAGGGGCACTTATATTTTCATTCTCAGCCCTCTTTGTCATCCTCGACCCACTGCTCTCGGTCCCGATTTTCACCTCAATGACCCAGGGGCAGAGTTCATCTGAAATCAACCGGCAGGCCCTGATCGCCGTTGCGGTTGCAGGATTTTTGATGTACCTGTTCCTTTTCTTCAATTTTTTTATCTTTGACACCCTGGGGATCACGCTCGCAAGCTTTCAAGTTGCCGGAGGCATCCTGCTCTTTCTCCTTGGTCTCCAGATGGCCCTCGGTATTGATATCGGGAAGACAAAGGAGCACACCCCCACAGCCGCAGGAGTGATCATTGGAACGCCACTCCTCTGCGGTCCTGGTACAATCACGACAGTTCTCCTTCTCTCGGAAGAAAACGGCATGATCATCACGGCACTTGCCATTGCGCTCGTCCTTGCTGCCACCTGGGTTGTTCTTCGGTTTTCCTTCCAGATACAGAAACTCCTTGGAAACACCGTGACTGAAATCCTTGCAAAGATATTGGGAATGCTTGTCGCTGCCATTGCAGTAAGTATCGTTGCAGATGGCATCATCGGTCTGCTCCAGGATTATGGGACGATTTATTCATTCTCACTGAATGTAAAGTAAATCAAGGATTCCTATGTGGGAGGAGAGACACTGGCAAAGACTGAACTGATCTTACCCGAGTAAAAAGGTCACTACACTAACTAAAATAAGAGAGCCGGGTTTAAAGAATCCGTTCCATATCATCCAGGGTCGCATACCAGACCTCGACCATGTGATGGGGGTGATACCGCATCTTTGCCTCACGGAGTCCGGGGACACCCATGTCACTCTCCCGGTTAATGTAGCGGTACTTATCTTTTACGGCGAACGCAGTTTCTGCATTGATGGCCTTGTAAATTCCCTCACAGTCAGGCAGTCCTTTTTCAAAATGGACCACCAGGGTGTCTTCGTTCAGGGGTTCAAAGAGAGAGATTGCGCCGACTTTGCCCACAACCCTGATCAAGAGCCCTCTCATGCCAAGTTCTGCCATATGAGAAAGCGCATAGAGCATTGCCTCTTTCTCGTGCCCTAAAAAAGGTTCGCTGTCACAATTTTTCCACTCGCACCATTCGACGAGAAAGTCGGCTCCTTCATCAAGATTCTGGGTCTCAAGCGGCTCAACAACAGGTTTACAGTTGTTCCGGAAACGGTTCAGGTGGCGCCGTATCGAGAGGTAATTCTTCCCTGGCAGAGTGGCAAGATCCTCGGTCTGGTAGACATATTCGAAGTAATCACGGTCGGGATACAGGGGCAAATCAGGATATTCTGAAAGGATCCATGCCTTTTGCGTTGTATCGACCAGTGAGAGGGGGATCTCATTCCCGCTATGGATACACAGTTCAAAAAGATCAGCAAGAAGTTCCGGATCCCTAGGCCCGATAGGCGGACGATATGAGATTTTTCCTTCAATGGTGCTTGAAATAAGGAGGTTTTCTTTCAGTTGGGCAAACCGGTAGTGAGCATACGAGTTCCAGCATATCATGTTGGAGAAAGTGTTGTCAGAATGTACCTGTGGAAACGTTTGATAGTGGGAGATAAACAGCGGCCGATCCTCCAACCTTACCGGGGAGAAATCAGATACGGACAGCATCGGTACTCACAGCCTCCCACGATACCTCATCGGTATGTGATCTTTCATCCGTGAGAAACCGATTGATGTGTAGAACTCTTCAGTACCCGGTTCAGCAATCAGACCTATCCATGTTATGTTCCTTTCATAACAGAAGGCAAGCAGAGTCCGGAGAATTTTCCGGCCTACGCCTTTTCCGCGAAATTCGGGAATGACCACCAGGTCCTGAATATACCCATCAGCAACGCCATCTGATATGATCCTGCCCATCCCTACCGATCTTCCAGTTGCCTCATCCACGGCGATAGCAAAGGCAAAACTAGACCTGACCAGGGCCGGCAGATGGGCAGGATCATGGTCCTGCATCCACCATCCTCCGGCTCGGTAGAGATCCACCAGCACAGCACTATCCCACTCTTTTACGACATGCACGGAAATTTCAGATACCATCTTTTTTTTCCCCGGCACTGGCTTAACAGCTGTTCGTTGTACACTGTGCTCTGCAATCAGGTCTTGTTCGATGGTCATATCGCTGCACCATGATAGTCCTCTATAAGAGATACACCCAAAAGGGTATGAAACCGATAGGATATCGCTCTGGTTTAATGGCCTCCCCTGATGAAAAATGCGGATGGGATTTTGATGCCAAAACGTCAGTTCCGTTTTCTTATCACATCAATTGCTGAGCAGACCAGTTCCCCGAGCTCTTCTACTGCGAACCGTTCTGAGTTCAGCACGAGGTGATAAGGAGACAGGTCAGCTATGTCAATGCCGTAATACATCCTGTACCGGACCGCTTCAGATGATTCCCGTTCACGCGTCAATTGAGCTGCATCGTCAGAATTCCCAATGAAATCCCGGGTCTGGATACGGCATAACCTGCATTCAAGCGAAGCATAGAGCCAGATCTTCAGTTCTGCTTCTGAAACAAACCATCCTGAGAGGCGGCCTTCGACAATAATATCATCGTGAGCGAGTGCAATCTCCTTCTGCCGTTCATCGATAAGATGGTCAAATGAAGGATCTGACTCTGCAAGCCGTCCGAATTCAGCCAGTTCCATCCCATGTTCCAGTGCCATCTGCCTGAACACCTCGCCCGCGGAGATCAGGTCCATATGAAGAATGCCTGCAATGTGTCGTGCCAGTGAGGTGGTCCCGCTCCCGGGAAGGCCACTCACTGTGATCCGCATCAGATGCCCCCGATATTGAGGGCTTTTCTAACCACCTGGCTGATAGTGAGGGAGCAGATCATATACCAGAGGATCCATGCAGGGATGGGGCCAAGGATAAAATCAGAGAGGAGATGAGGACCAAAAAACGGCATGGTGATTCCGATATTATCCACAAAATTATTCAGACGATAGAGAAGCCAGAAGAAGATGGGTACCGATACAATGAGGATATATGCCATCGGCTTAAACTGCTGCTGGGACATCTCCAGCTGATCCTTCATCATCTTGTCCCGCTTTGCGTCGAGCTTCTTGATTCTCTTATCATCACCGGAGAGCTGCGCTTCCCGGTATTCCTTCTGGAAGACTTTCATCCGCTCCTGGGTATCCTGCATCTTTTCATAATCGATGGTATATTTCTGGATGAGTGAGGAGTAGATCGCAGTCAGGGTGGAGAGGACCACAATGAAGATGTAGAAAGGAAGATGTGCTGCAAGAGGACCAAATATCACATCGATCGCGCTACCTACGCTATCCCGGATCCAAGAGATACTGTAGGAGAATATCAGCACCATCGCCACGACAAGGGCGATTATTCCTCCGTAACTCCTCTTCGCCATTTCCCCTTCACCGCAGGATCGCTGCCATGTCTTCGACTGCTTTTTCAAGGAGGTGATCCGCATTCGTGACGAATTTGATGGTACAGCCGGTCATCATCGAATATGCTGCAGCAATGGATCGATTGAACTGCTGATGCTCGCCGATACTGTAGGATCCTTCGAGGTCACGGGTCCGTGTCTCATCGGTCAGCCTCCGGAGGAGGATCTGATCCTCGTCCGTCTCAACGAGGATGATGGTATCCGGCATCAGCTCACGAAGGACCCATTCAGGGAGCCCTGCAAGATAGCCTTTCGGAGTCTTCACCGATGCATGCGTATCGATCAGGACATTTCCCTCCTCTTTTGCCATCTCCTGGGCGGCACGTTTCTGGAGTCGCTTCTGAACATCCTTGTCAAGCCTGCGCATCTCATCCCGGTCTTTCGCGATACCTTCCTTCTGTGCGACATCGAACATGTACGTCCCGAAGTTCAGGGTCTTGTAGATGATGCCCTCTTGATCCAGGATCTTTAATGCCCCCGTAACTACGGTGGTCTTACCAACCCCTGGAACACCCGTAACGATTACGCTCCTCCCTCTCATACTTACTCCTTTCCAAAGAATGTCCTCATGAACGGATACATCTCCATGATCTGCTGGCTGGCAATCTCCTCGTAGAGCCGGTAGGTGATACTCACTGTCAGGAGAAGGCCCGTTCCGCTCACTGCACCTATCACCCCAAAGAGGTTTGCAAAAACCGAAAGCACTCCGATAAATACCCCTCCGATTACGGTCACCCGTGGAATGTAGCGGTCGAGATATTTTTCAAGAACCTGGGGATTTCTCCGGTAGCCAGGGATCGACATCCCTGACATCTGGATCTGCCGGGCCACGTCCTTCGAATCGAGACCTGCAGTTTTTATCCAGAACAGGGCAAAAATTGCTCCTCCAACGACCATGAACGTGACGTCAATACCGAGACGTATGAGGATCTGCCATGGTGCATTGGTAATTCCGTATGCCGGATTCCACCACATCCAATCACTCGGTCCGTTGATCGGTGCGAGATAATACATCAGACCACTGACAGCCTGCGCGCCAGAGAATGTTCCAAATATCGTGATTCCGATATTGTAGAGGAACAGCCCTATCATCTGGATGTTCGCTTGCAACACTCTCACGAGAATCATGGGTAATACACTGGCATAGATCAGCTTTACCGGGAAGCGTGCTCTTGCCCCCCTCACCTGTGCATGGGCAAGCGGGATCTCGATCCTGGTGGATTCCACGTAGGTGACTATCAGGAAGATGGCAATCGTGGTGATGAACGCCAGCAGCTCAGGACCCATGTATTGCAGGAAATCTGCCCCGTCCATAATCACCTGTACGAGCCGCGGGAAGAATCCCACTGCATATTGATCGGTTACCGGTATCCAGCTGATAAGACCATTGATGATGGCCTGTGATATACCGGCGATGATGAAGAGACCGACCCCTGATCCGATACCCCACTTGGTGACCACTTCATCCATGAACATAATCAGCACTCCGCCGATGCATATCTGGATGAAGATGATGAACGAGACTGCGGTGAGACTCCCGCCAAAGAACATATCTGCTATGACAGGATCCGGCAGGAGAAATCCTCCTACCAGGTTCGGAAGTGCCTCGATCACAATCATCACAAAGATCAGGAGCTTCTGGAGGCCCATATAGAGGACCTGCCCACGAACCTCGGCGGTATCGATATGAAGGATGTCTGCACCCTTCAGGAGCTGGAGGACAATGGATGCCGTGACAATCGGACCAATACCCAGCTGTATCAGGGAACCACTCGCGCCAGCGAGCAGAGCCCGGTAATATTGGAAGAGATCCATGGAATTTGGATCAAGTCCCCAGAGGGGGATATTGGTCATAACGAAATACAGGATGAGTATGCCAGCGGTCCATAACAGCTTGTTTTTGAAATGGACGTGGCCTTCGGGACTTTTTACTGCCGGCATTGCAGCAAGCAGCGGTTCCATGCGGTCCAACAGTGTTCCCATTCTTACACCCTAAAAATTGGTCAGATGACCAGGGCCTGACCACCCATTGCCTCGATCTTGCTCTTTGCCTGAGCGGAGAATGCTCTCGCCGTGATGTTCATCTTCAACGTGACTTTTCCGCTTCCAAGTATCTTATCGATACCGATTTGATCTGCATGGAGGGTGATCGTATCCCCCTCCCGGGTGGCTTTTCCCCCTGCAAGAAGGGAAGGGGCCATCTGATCGATCTCACCAACCGAGATCACCCGCATGATCCTGGCGGTCTGGTTATAGAATCCATCCTTTCCGTTATGGATTTCACCATACAGGAGATAGTGGGAGAACCGATGATCACGGTGACCCGCCCGTCCTCTTCCGCCCCTGTTACCAGCTCCACGCCTGTTCTTATGGGTACCCCCACCGCATGTTCGTGATCCGCGGTATTTCGAACGTTTGTTTACCGGCATCTTTTTTCACCTCATCCTGTGGAGGAGCGCATTAATCTCCTGCCCATAATAGCCGAGCGCGCCCCCCTGCTGGGCAGTTCGTTTGATCGTCCTGTACCCTTTCCGGGGCGGGTGCAGACGGAGGACGGGCTTCAATCCGGGCATGTCAGCAAGTCGTGTCTCACCCGAAGCCAGAGCTGCTGCAAATTCGGTAATCCCTGAATACAATGAATTTGACTTCACATACTCATCTGTCAATGGAATATCTCCGATAACACGTCCCCGTGTGCGAAGGATCGTTTCAATGGTAACGGCATCAACTTCACCATAAGCGACGAAGTCCTTGACCTTCCGGATCATGCCGAGGTATTCAGGCGTATCCGGGACAAGGACGCAGTGATTGATGTGGTGAAGCCGGAGCATCTTGAGCGTATCCTTGATCTCACGGCGGGTATTCACTACCCCGCGGACCTGTACTATGGCGTACATCACTCATCACCTCCGCGCCGGGTCATATTTGTCGCCTTGAGCGCGTTGAAGGTGGCCTTGGCAAAATTGATGGTCGTCCTGGTCTGCCCCTTCGAGAAGGTCCAGGCGTCCTTTATCCCTGCCAGCTGGAGTACCTTTCTGCTTATCTCACCCGTGACGAGGCCGATTCCCTGGGGAGCAGGTTTGAGCATGACCCTCACGCTCCCCGCTGCACCCTCTACCTTCATTGGGATGGAATGGGTGGTATCGCAACCGCATTCCCATGATCCACATCCGCGCCTGACCTTGATTACGTTCATCTTTGCATCGACAATGGCCTTCTTGATTGCATCGCCAACCTGGGAGTCTTTCCCCTGGCCAAATCCGATGTAGCCGTTGCGGTTCCCGACGACAACCACTGCCCTGAATTTGACTCTGCGCCCTGAATCGGTCATGCGCTGGACCATCTCGATATCGAGCACTTCATCTTCCAGATCTGGGAGAAATGCATCGACGATCTCAGGTTCCTTGATGGGACGCCCGCTCTCCAGCACCTGGTCGATGCTGGTAATCTCTCCCGAGGCTACCATCTTTCCGAGGCCGGTAAGCGGAACCCATTCTGTCTTCTCGTAAGGCATCTCACCTCAACTCCTTCATTATGGCGTCAATCGTCTCATCGACGTTCCGAACCAGATCCCCTGCACGTTCGGGTGCAAACGCTGCGATATGTGCACCTTTTACCCGATCATCATCAGGGAGCACCTGTTCTCCATGGGGTACATCAAGACCCGCAGCAACAGCTCCTTTGAGCGCGGCAAAGACCCTGTTCCCCGGTGTTGCACGGTGCAGACCTATGTCAAGGACGGCTCGTTGCTGGTCGGCATTCAGTGCCTTTACCGCAAAAAGCATCCCGGTAAGGTATGCTGCCGGGAGTGCGGATGTCGATCCCGTGTATCCGTAGTTCGCCAGTTCGGTGGAACTGGCACTCACCAGAGTCCGGTCACCATCCATCTCTGCCAAAACCAGCTGGATTATGATCTGCCGGTTGGTCTTCCTCACGACCATCCTTGGGCGGTCAGAGACCACCAGTTTGGCCCGTTTGTAATAATCGGTCTTCCCTTCCTTGCGTCTCCGGAAAGGAACGAAGTAACGAGGTCCCGTTGCCATGTTACTTCATCCTCCCTGAAATGATCCCGATTTGAGCTTTCAGGTGCGCTACGTTCCTGAACTGCCCTCCGGCAGCCTTCCGATACAAGGTGCGGTAGAGGTGAGGTTCTATCTCTCCGCTCTCGCGAAGTTCTGCAAGAGTTTTTCTGATCGCCCGAATCTTCTGTATCCACTCCCTTTTCGAAGGATTTCGTGCCCCGGCAGCCCCTTTTCGTCTGCCGGGTCCCTTGCAGTGCCCATAAGAACGTTTCGCCATAAGCGCCCGGGCTCTTCCGCGGCTGTTGCCTTGGACCTGACGTGCCCGGATCACACCCTCTCCGATAAGTCCCCGGATATCCTCTCGCGATATCGCATTCTGGATGTCGCCGATCCGTTCGGCATCAAACCATACGCGATTGATACCACAACCGAGAAGCGATGCTGCGAGACGCCGCTGGTTTGCAATATCAGTCATCGCTCTTCGCCTCCTGCTCCTTGGGCCTGATATCCCTCGCGTTCAAAACCTTCAGCCCTGCTGCAACCGCCTGATCCTGTATAAGCATTCGTTTCTTGTTTCCAACGGTTCCGCCTATACGGATGGCATCTTCGTCAGGATTCAATCCTGCAAGATCACCCGGGGTAAAGACCCGGATTTCACGATATCCGCTCGGGTGCATCCCCCTGACCTCGATGGGGCTGCCATACCCTGGTGTCGGGAGCGGCCCTTTTGCTTTCTTCTGCCTCCGCTTTTTGGAATGGAGCCCGCGCGGCATCCGCCAGGATTCGGAGAGCTGCTTCTTTTTCCCCGCCCCGTCCCGCTTGAATGATGCTGATTTGTCGGAACGGACCTGGATCAACCTTTTTGTCTCGTCGGCCATTTCAATCACACCCTCTCGACGATATAAATTCCGTCCTGGAAAATGCGGGGATCACGGTTCCGGATCTTGGTCGCATGTTCGATGTTGGCCGAAGTATTGCCAATGAGCTCTTTATCAATTCCGGAGAGGATAATCTCGTCATTTCCTATCTTTGCTGTCACGCCATTGACAATTGTGGCATACCTGGCCTTTTTCTCACCCAGGAAATTATTGATCTCAAGTTTATTACCCTGCAGCTTGAGCTGGATAGGAAAATGGCTGTAGACCACCTTCATACGGTATTCGAACCCGGTGTTGACACCGTGGCACATATTTCTGGTATGTGCAGCAAAAGTGCCCACCATGGCAATCACACTCTTACGATCTGAATTGGTGGAGAAGATCACCGTATTGTCTGCCAAAACGGTAGTAATCTGGGGGAACCTGACGATCCGTTCTAGCTGACCTTTCGGCCCCTTCACTTTCAGCAAGGTCCCTTCCAGCTCGACCTTCACTCCTTCTGGTATGGTTACTTTTCTTTCCGATGCCATGCTCTCTCACCTCTAATACACATACCCGAGAAGTTCTCCACCGACCCCTTCCTTCCTGGCCTGTTCATGGGTCATGACCCCTTTTGAGGTGGAAAGGATCAGAATCCCGAAATTCTTTCCAGGAAGATACTGGGTCTCCCAATACTCAAGCTCATTCAATGGTACGGAATACCGGGGTGAGATTGCACCACACTTATTGATCCGCCCATTCAGCTGAACGAGGAATTGCCCTCCGCGACCGTCATCAACATACTCAAATCCGGAGATATATCCTGATTCCTGCATGATACGGAACATGGCCCCGAGGAGTTTGCCTGCCGGCTCGATAAGGACGCCAGGTTTGCCGCCATCTGCAGCATTCTTCAGCGCACTCATCCCATCTGCAATTGTGTTTAATCTTCCCATGTGCCCTTCCTCCTCAATTCATCTTTTTGAATCCCATCTTCTGGGCCCATTCCCTGAAACACTGCCTGCAGAACATAATATGGTACCTGCGGACAAGGCCTTGTTTCCTGCCGCAGATTTTGCATGCAAATGCCCCGCGGCCGAACTTTTTGGTCTTCTCTCCGCCCATCATGCCACCTCCGCTTGATAGCGACTTTTAAGGAATGCGATCGCATCCTCAGGCTGAACCATCTGCTTTTGGGGAAGACGGTGGCGTTCGATGTTGCGGCGGGCAATACGGACACCCTTCCTGGCAAGGATCACGTTTATATCCATGCCATAAATCCCGATCTGGGGATCATAGGACATTCCGGGGAAATCAGTATGCTCTTCAATGCCGAAAGAGAAATTTCCGCTCTTGTCAAACTGGTCACGGCTGACTTTCCTTTCGATGATAGCAAGCGCCGTGTCAAGAAAATCACCTGCGGTCTCTCCCCTGAGCGTGACCTTGCAGCTGATCGGGGCACCCTTGCGGATTCCGAATGCCGGATTGGTCTTTTTCGCCACACTCTTTACGGGATTGTTGCCCGTGATCTTCTTCATGATATCAACTGCTTTGGTGAGCTTGTCCCCGCTCTCTCCCACGCCCATGTGGACGACCACCTTGTCAACAAAGACTTCGCGCATCGGATTCATTCCTCAATCCCCCATTCTGCAAGAGCTGGGGTCTCGCGACCTACCATGTAGATATAGGCATCGATGGTATCGAAGGTAGTCCCGGCTTTCTCATCGGCCAGCAGGACCCGGTTTGGAACACTGCCCGGTACTTTTTCTATCGCGGTTATCCGGGCGATCCGTCCCGAATGTCTCCCTCCAATGACCATTGCCATGTTCCCTACCGCGAATGGGAAATGGTCTGTGATGGTAAACCGATCTTCCGGCTGCAGGGAGATGACCACAGAGTCGCCAGGCTTATACTGGTTGTCACCAAGAACATTTGCTCCAAAACGAAGGTTCAACTGAACTTTTCCGCCGGGGATAATTGTCTTGTTCCTCACCTTGGCAAGGCGTGTCTTTGCCGATTCGGCAGTTATCTCGATCGTCTTATGCCGCCCTTTCTTGTCGCGCAGGATCCGATAGTGTTTCCCGATCTTTGGAAGAGAGATGATATCGAAAATACCGATACCCATTCGTGGATCGCGGCAGGGCCGACCATTGATAATAACATCATTCTGGCCGAGAATCTGCTTTACTTCCTTCATATTGCGCGCAAAGTTCATGTGGTCACGAAGCCAGACCGCGATCGGCATGGCATTGGCATTATGAGGGCCGGGAGCGGTCTTTGCAACGAATGTGCTGGTCTTTTTGGCAATGTGCCATGAGTCTGGTGCACGCAGACGTTTCAGGTGATCTGACATCAGCGTTCCTCCGCCATTTTTTCAGCCCGTTTGGGATCTTTCAGATTGAGTTTGGTGATCTGCACATTGGAGGGATCGACCGGTCGTGGAACTTCTGTTCCGTCCGCTTTCGGAATCGAGACTCCCTGGATAATCAGGAGCGACCTTCCGGTATCAACATCATCGACCAGCCCCTCCGTCCCTGCAGCATCTCCCCTGAGTACCTTTACGGTATCACCCTTCACGACCCGGACGGTCCTTCTCTTGTATTGCGTCCTGAGTTCATCGGTGAGTGGAGCACTGATGAATTTTCCGCGGAGGTGCGCGGGGGCATTATAGCGCGCCTTGCGCTGTTTTCTTGGTTGTGTACTCTCAATTCTTACCATATTCCGCACACCTCACACAATCATCGTTGCCATCGATCCAATCTTTGGAAAGCGCTCAGCGACTTCCCGTGCGACCGGACCTTTTATCTCTGTACCCCGTGGCTCGTTCTTCTCATCGACAACCACCACGGCATTATCATCGAACGTAATCCGAAGACCGTTCGGGCGTTTTATCTCTTTTCTCTGCCGGATTACTACGGCTCTGACGAGTTTTCTTCGCATATCGGGGGTTCCCTTCTTTACCGTAACCGTCGCAAGGTCACCGAGACCCATCTTGGGCTGGCGGCGGCGGACCCCGTGATACCCGAAAACCGATACAATCTGGACTTCACGTGCTCCGGTGTTGTCGGCACAGATCATCCTGGTCCCTGTTGAGAGGGATCGCGGCGTCTTTGACTGTTTGGCTTTCATAGCCTCTGTACCTCCACCACTACAAAGGTCGTGGTCTTCGAGAGCGGCCTGCACTCGGCAATCTTCACATCGTCACCGACTTTTGCCTGCAGGCAGGGAGGATTGTGAGCATGAATCCTCGAGCTTCTCTTCTCGTACCGGTTATACTTTCGCACGAAATGGAGGTAGTTACGCTCCACAACTACCGTTCCCATCATGCGATCGCTCACGACTTTACCGGTGATCACCTGGCCGCGCACCGGTAAACTGCCGTGAAACGGGCAGTTTGCGTCACTGCATGCCTGTTCAGGTGGCAGGACGCCCAATCCAATATTTTTCGCCATTATTTACCTCGAATTTTCGCATACTGCGTTATCCTCTTCTCCGGAGATGACACGATCGCAGATCCATCGATGAGAACCCGGGTTCCATCGGGAATACTGATACAGAAGCGGGTGTACTGCTTCTGTATCCTCCTGTCGCCATCCGGTGTGCGGATGAGGAGAGTGTTTCTGGTCTCATCGATAATCTGGCCTGATATTCCACGGTGAAGGGGATTTGATGCTTCCACTACCGAAACAACCAGGCCAATAAGTTCATGGCGCAGGATGTTCCGGGCAGAGATCATACTGTTCTCCTGTGATTCTGTTCAGTCATCATACGGGCAATTGTCCGCCGGAGCTCACGAATTCTCCCTGGATTTTCAGTGGATCCTCCGGCACTGACCTTTCCGTTGTGCTGGATAAGCTCTATCCTGAGTTTCTCCATCTGTTCCTGCAATTCCACATCTGAGAGCTGCCGGATATCGCTTGCACGAAGGATGGCCATTACCGATCCTCCGGAGTTTCCACATCATCAAACTCATCGAGATTCATTGCCAGATCCTCCTCTTCAATCTCTTCACCGACAGGAGTGATAGCAATCTCTTCCTTTCGGACAAGTTTTTGCTTGGGAACGATCATCTCGAAGTGATCGGGAAGCTTGGATTCAGGAGGAATGATTCGCACCTGAACACCGATCACCCCTAACTTCTTGATTGCGACGGCAAAGCCCTTCTCCACTATGGTGTTTACCGGCTCTCCGCTGTGTTTGATGTACCCTTCAGTAAACTTCTGAACCCTGGCACGGGCTCCTGTCAGTTTTCCCGCGATGATGACCTCGCATCCCAGAGCGCCGGATTCCATAACTCTCCTTATAATGCTCGACCCGGCCTTTCTGAAATACCAACCGCGTTCCAGAGCATTAGCCAGGCGCTCGGCCATGATCTGGGCATTGAAACTGGGGTTTGGCACCTGCTGAACCTCAATCTGCGGGGACTCAACACCGAAATCGGTCGCAAGGTCCTGGGTGAGCTGCCGTACGACTTTTCCTCCCTTTCCAATCACGATTCCTGGCTTCTCGGCGTAAATGGTTACCTGGGTGCCGAGGGGAGTCCGTTGCAGGTCCATACCTCCATACCCGGCCCTCTTGAGCTCCTTGACCAGGTGTTTTTCAACCCTGGCTCTCCTCGCTCCTTCGGCCACAAATTTTCTCTCGACTGCCATTACTGCACTTCCTTTACCACAATCTCGATGTTTACCGTTTCACGCCGTTTAGGTGAGGCCCTTCCCATCGCACGCGGGAAGATCCCCTCAAATCCCCGGCCCCTGTTTGCAGCAACATGTACGATCTCGAGCCGTTCAGTGTCAAGGCCAAGATACTCGGCATTTTTAGTGACCGAGTGTAACAGCCGAAGGTACGCTTTCGATGCCTTTCTCGGGTATCGGCCGGCATCCCATCCTGAAAGCCCTCGCTTGTGAGCCACCTTGTGGTTGAACCTGCGGAAGGGTATTGCCTTCTTTTCTGCAACAACATCCTCAAGATAGGAGACCACTTCTCCGGTCTTTTTGTTCCGGATGAACCTGGCAATCTCCATGGCATGTTTGGGGGATATCGGAAGTTCGTTTGCCTTTCCCCGAGCCACCGTATCCCCGGTAATATCAGTTGAATATCCTGTGCGTGCCATGGTTCTCACTTCAGCGGGACATACTTACTTGAACGGGTTGCACCAATTCCGGCACTCCCGTGTGTGACCTTCCTTCGTGTCAGGGCAAACTCCCCGAGGTAATGGAAGATCGCTTCGGGCTGGATCTCCACTTTCATGAATTCCTTCCCGTTGTAAATCTCCACCTCTTTTCCGATCATATCGGGCATGATCACCATGTCCCGAAGATGGGTCCTGATCCTGGCATCCCCACTTTTGAACCTCGAGAGGAGATGCTCTTCTCCGCGGGTCAGGCCCCTGCTCACTTTCCGGCGGACCCGGGCAGGCATTATCGGCAGGAGGTCAGCCGTACCCATCTTCATGAGATCGTCGAGCCGGAATCCACGGTAGGTAAACTCTTCCCGCCGTCTTGGCAACCTCTTCTGTGTCTTCTTTGCCATGTCAAACCCTCACTTCTTACCCCGTCCAGTCTTTCGTGCGGCAACATGGCCGACGGTCCTCCCGGGGGATGTTCCTCTTGCAACAGTCTTTGGCCGGCCTGCATGCTGGTGACCACCGCCACCGAACGGATGATCGATCACGTTCATGGCTACCCCCCGTACCCGGGGCCAGTTGGATGCACTGTTCTTCATCTTGTGGAACTTGTTCCCGGCCTTCACGAATGGTTTCTCTCCGCGTCCTCCGCCGGCAACTATTCCGATGGTTGCCCTGCAGCTGGCATTGAACCATTTGGTAACGCCGCTGGGCATCTGGACGCCAACCCGTTCCGCCGTTTTATCCACAACGATTGCCTGCACGCCGCTGGCACGGACGAACTTGCCTCCATCATTGGGCCTTGCCTCGATATTGCATACATATGCTCCGGTTGGGATTGCAGACAGGGGAAGGGTGTTGCCATTACGAACCTCTCCCTCGGGCCCCCAGCTCACCTCATCATTTACTCCAATTCCTTCAGTGACGAGCATGTACATCCTCGATCCGTCTTCGAGTTTCACGAGCGCGATAGGAGTGTGTCGTGCCGGATCGTGTTCAATATCTACCACGATCCCCTTTACCGTTGTAGTGCCGCTGCTGGCATGACGGAGTGCTGCCTTGTAACGGTGGGACGGCACCCGGTAAGCCGGGCCTCCTTTTCCTCTGTTCTGTGTTGTAATACGGTGTCCCATTCAAACCACCTACATAATGCCAAGACGGCTGAGTATCTCCTCGGCTGCCTTTTCGTTGGCAAAGCTGATGATCGCTTTCTTCTCCCCGTGCATGGTCATGACAGTCGAGACACCCCGGACCTCCTGTTCGAAGGTCTTCTCGATCTCTCTCTTTATCTGCTTCTTCGTGGCGTCTTTGTCAACAAGAAACTGGAGTTTGTTCTCTTTTTCAAGAGTCATCATGGCCTTTTCTGTCACATACGGATGTCGGAGCACCATCTTACTGCCCCCCAAGTCGTGAGATTGCACTCTCTGTGTAGACCGTAAGACGGCCAGGATGAGTCCCGGGTGCAAGGAGTTCCGTGTTGAGCTGCTCGAGCGTGACCACGTCCACCCCTGCCAGGTTCCGTGCAGCCCTGAGGGGTTTTTCAGCGGTGACGATGAGAAGACTCTTCCTCTGTTTGTAACGCCGCCCTCTCATCTTTCCCCGGCCAGCCCTGACTTTTCGTGAACTCTTGGACCTTTCGATGTCCTGGTAAAGCCCGGCTGCCGTAAGCGCTGAGATGACTTCGGAAGTCCTGCCAAGTTCTCCGAAGGAATCCTCGAACACAACAGGGATCTGGCCTGTAAAAAGATGCCCCCTTGATCGCACGATCTCCTCAGAAGCACTGGCAGCAAGCGCTGACCTGAATGCTTTCGCTTTCTCTTTTTTATTCATCCTGATGAGAAGCACCTTCTGCACCACCGGCGGATGTGCCTCCCTCCCCCCTTTCGCCTGGGGAACTTTCGCTGCCCTTGATCCGGTCTTGATACGGGGCACATGAGAAACACCACGACCGCTCCCCCATCCGACCGCAGATGACTCGATGCCTGCATACGGATATGTCCCGTGCGGCTGCCTTCTCGTGCTCTGGAGCGCAATGACTGCCTTCCTGATCAGGTCTGGGCGGTATTCTTCCGAGAATGCAGGGGGTAAATCGATGTCCCCTTTCCTTGTGCCGTCGATTGTAATTACCTGTGCTTTCATTGCTGTCTCACCCCTGCTTGCTCTGGACGCTCACAAACTCGATAGCGGGCTGGCGAGGAACATGTTCTCCAAGTCTCATGGCGGGGCGTATCCTTACCAGGCGCTTGACCGGCCCTGGAACGGATCCCTTTACAAGGACATAGGGATTGTTCAGAACGCCATAATGAAGAAATCCGCCATCAGGGGTGACCTCTTTGCCGTTATCCCCGATTTTCAGAATGCGCTTGTTGAATTCGGTCCGTTGCTGGTATCCCATCTGGCCTGCCTGCGGAACCTGCCATCGCACATGGTGCGGATTCCAGGGTCCGAGGTTCCCAACGTGACGCTTCTTTCCACCCCGGGAATGTTTCCGTTTCCGGAGTTTGATGCCCCAGCGTTTTACCGGGCCCTGTGTCCCTTTCCCGGTTGTAACCGCGGTGATATCCGCATACGATCCCGCCTGGAGAACATTTTTAAGCGTTACTTCCTTCCCAAGAAGTGACAGCGCAAATTCGAACCGGTTTTCAAGAGCCCCCCCGGCAATCCGGACCTCCATGATATCAGGAACCTTCTTGGGGATCCCCGATACCAGTTCAGGTGTCGTATGGACCAGGGCGAAAATCTCTGCGACCGTTCCTGCTTTTATTCCATCGAGGATGGCTTTCTGTGCGGCTGAGCCATCATAGGTCTTGGGAAGCGTTATTCTTCGGTCGAGGGCAGGGTCAGGAGCTGCTTCCCATACCTCGGTGAGAGGATGCTTTCCGTACGTATCTTTTGTATAGGCACGGATCGCAGCGACCTTCATGGCAGGGATCTCGATAACCGTGACCGGCACCATGATATCTTTTCCCTCGGTAGGGCTGTTCTTGTGGTCATCGACCATGACGATATGCGTCATCCCCACCTTGTACCCGGCAAATCCCTGCAGCACCGGTGTTCCCTCATATTCCGGCCATGACTGGTACTTAGGGACCGGCCCTTTTGCCCTTTTTCGCGGGCTAAATGCGAGGGATCCTTTTCGCGGTGTGTTGATTTTCGGCATTTTTCATCAATCCTTTCTTGATCTGACGATTCAGTGCAGCACCAGTCAGCAAGCCCAGACCTTGTTCAGGACCTGGGTATGCGCAGGGCATACAGCTGCCCCGAGAGAGCGTGATGCTCAGGGTAATCGAGCTGTCCGGAAACGGGTATTCTTTTCAGAGCCCCGTTTGCGGAGCGAACCTGTGACCTGCCGGAAGAATACAGGTGAACAGACGCTTTCACGTCAGTTCCTTCCAGTTTCTTCCTGTTCCTACCGGTCGTCGCGAATAGATCCTGACTATCGCGCGGATGTACCACCCATTCTGATACATGCGGGCTCGTGAGAACCACGTCCACCCCCGCGCTTATCAGTTCCACCGTGTCAGCCCGTTGTGAATAATCACAACTCCTTCTCGGCTGCGCCGTTTACCATGACAGTAAACAGCACCCGCCACATACGAACTCCCGGTCTTCGCCGGGACATTCATACAGGCTTCCATAATTATTAAACAGAAACGGATATAAATCATCCCGGAGCCAGACGGGGTGCAGAGAACTGAAACTCTCATTCGTTCTCCGATGATCCCAGCTGTTCTGATTATCCGAAGTAAAGATCCCCTTCCTCGTTAATATAAACCTCGATTGCATCTCTCACATGACGTGCCCTGAACCGCTCAGGAGTAGCCTCACGCAGCTTGTTGATAAGGGAGATCGTGTCGTATTTCACCTTTATGCCGATATTTTCAGCTTCACGGTAAATATATGGGGCAACATCGAGGAGATCCATCCCGGACTCAATCGTGCAGAGGTGGGTTGCATCAAGCGTGTAAAGGAATTCAAGGGTTTCCTTCGCTCTCCTGATATTTTCCATCGCCGACTTTTCAATGGTGCAGACATTTGCCTTTGATGTGCGAATAATATCAGCAATCTGTTGCTGGGTCATCCCCTGCTTACGGTATCTGAGCACCTCTTTCTGGCGATCGGTAAGCAGCCCGTCTTTCATGATAAACCAGTTGGGAGAGGTGACTTAAACACTTTTCGTTAACATTCTCCGGTACACCCCTCAACTGGGAACAGAGATGTATGGAGGGACTGCATTATGCTCATATTTTACCAGAAAACGGCATAAACGGCTGAATTTTTCAATTCGAATCAAATTTCAAAACGTTTATATCCGCATGGATGAATAGTAACCTGTTATAAACTAAAATGAGGTGCATACATGGTAGTTAAAGTTGGAGTTGCCAAACTCGGCAACATTGCCAGCGGCGTAATGGCCGAGCTCCTCCTCGATGAGAGAGCAGACAGAGAGGATATGCAGACATTCATGGCGACGAGCGGAACGAAGCTCCAGCCAGAGGACATCGACAGGGTTGTCAACAACATGGTCGCATGGAAGCCTGACTTCGCGATCGTTGTTTCACCAAATGGTGTGCTCCCCGGCCCGACCGGTGCCCGCGAGCGCCTGGCAGCCGCAGGAATCCCCACCCTCTTCATCACTGATGATGTCACCACCAAGAAAGAGTGGGCCGAGATCAAGGACGGCAAGTTCGGATACATCATCATGAAGGGCGACGCCATGATTGGTGCCCGCCGTGAATTCCTCGATCCCATCGAGATGGCGGACTACAACGGCAACCTCGTGAAGGTGCTCGCTCTCACCGGTGCATTCCGTAAGCTCCAGAATGCCATCGACCAGGTCATCGACCAGGTCAAGGCTGGAAAGAAGGGAGCAGACCTCGCCATGCCAAAGCTCATCGTCACTTCCGACAAGGCTGTTGATGGGGAGTTTTCCAACCCCTACGCCCTGGCAAAAGCCCGTGCAGCTTACGAGATTGCGTCTGCGGTTGCCATGGTGAACGTCAAGGGATGCTTCATGACGAAGGAATGGGAAAAATACATCCCGATCGTCACAAGTGCCCACGAGATGATGAGGGCTGCAGCGGTACTCTGCGACGAAGCTCGTGAGATTGAGAAGGCTGGCGATGGCATCATCAGGAAGCCTCACAAGAAAGACGGCATTATCGTCTCTAAGACCAAGCTGATCAGCAAGCCCGAGTAACCCCTTATCTTTTTTTTCGCTCGCAGGAACGTTTTTTCTATTGAATGTTTCAAATGATACGGCTTTGTGATTTTGCACGTGAGTAACAGTGCTCACTCCGGAAAAAATCCGCGAGGTCTTCAGGGAGGGTAAGGATCACCGGTTCAAGGTGGAGGCGTTCCATGAAAGCGGAATCACTCATTGAAATAGCATTCGGATTTATCCGAGAAATAATTGAACAGAATGAGGAAAATCCGTTTTTTTCCTTTTTTTTATCAAAAAAGACAGAAATATTGAATGCATACGTTCCGAGCCTCCTATACATATCAATTATACGAAGAAGATCTTCAGCAAACGTTTCAATGTAAGGAGTGAACTCCTCGATGGTAGCAATGGGGAGGAGGCACCGCACTTCCCTTTCGCCAAGAGGCACCGGATGAGCATACCAGAATAATTCGTCACCAAAGAGGTAGCGCGAGGAGCCTGATTCAAATGACCGGAGATCCTCCCAGTAGGGTCGTCCCTGCTTCATGAGATACCGGTGACCAGCAACGAGATACCGCTCGGCATTGGCAGGAGCTCTCCGGTCAGCCAGCCCTTGGAGATGAGGATGGGCTATGCTTGCTCCGGAAGAGGGGAGGTAGTTCCAGTTTATGCTCTTGTACCCTTCTGCCTTCAGCAGCGACTCTGATTGTCCTGAGAGTGCGTCTGCAATCTCACCCGGGCTGAAGGTATCAACAACATGTCTGCTTGTGATAACGGTGACCGTGTGCCACTCGCCAAAAGGAAAGAGGTTGGGGACGGTGATGCTCTCCCCCCGGCAGATACGTTTCCCGTCCGGAAAAACCGGAGTGACTGAGAAGATTCGTTCCCTGCAGAACGGACAGTTTTCCTGGATATCTTGAGGATGGTAGGGGGTATCAATGCCACGGTTAAGCCGGCCGGGCGAGATCTTGCAGCGGTGACCAGTCAGAAGTTCTTCTCTTACCTGCAGGGGCTGGGTCCCCGTCCTGATCTCTGTCACCGTGAACATGGCGCCTCACCTTCTCATTCGAAGCCTTTCTATTAAAACTGTGTGAAAAAAAGGGAGTGTTGTTCCGGCTGGATTGTCTCAGACAACATATTTGCCAAGCAGGCGGATCGAGGTGGTCATGTCCGGTCCCAGCGGGGATCCGAAGATGATCTGAGTAACGCCAGCCTTGGCAAGGTCTTCACATTTCTGTTTTACCGTGTCCGGGGTCCCGGCAATGGTAAATGCATCAATGGTCTTGTCATCAACATTCTCACCAGCGGTCTTGAAATCGAACTTGGCGAGGGCGCCCTTGATTGTTGCCACTTTTGCCGCATCAAGGCCGTGGCGTGCGATGAGGTCCGGCGGGGATCCAGCGGCGATGAATGCGGCAACGATCTTGGCGGCATTCCGGGCCTTCTTCTCGTTCATGTCAATCGACATGGCGGTGTAGGCACCGACGTCAAATCCTTTCTTTCCTACCTTGTCACAGGCTGCCTTGATGATCGGGATGGCAATGGCGAAGTCTTTTGGATTGGACGCATTGATCAACGCCCCGTCACCGACTCTTCCGGCGAGGTCAAGAACCTTGGGTCCCTGTGCACCGATGTAAATCGGGACTCCCTTCTTTCCGGGGAGACTGACGCCCGTAAGCTTGGCACCATCATAGTCGAAGAACTGCATTCCCGATTTCTTGACTTCCTCACCCGCACAGAGCCGGCGGATCTGTGTGACTGCTTCTTCGAGGCGCGCTACCGGCTTTTCAGGAGCGATTGCCAGTTTTGGAAGTGTTGAAAGGTCACCTGGGCCGATCCCCAATACTGCGCGTCCGTCAGAGATCTCATTCAGTGTGCAGAAGAATGAGGCCATTGCCGCCGGGGTGTCAGTAAATGAGTTCATGATACCCGGGCCCATCTTCAGGGTTGTGGTTGCCTGAGCGATGGCAGCGAGGGTGGGGTAGCAGTGACGGTTGTTGTAGTGGTTGGTAATCCACGCAAAGTCGATATCTTTGGACTCTGCAAGTTTACAGAAATTTACCACCTGCTTGACATTTACATTGCCAGGCACAAATTCTATTCCATACGTTGTCAAGGTTAGTTCACCTCACTGTAACATATCGGGCACAAAATTAAATACCTTATCATTTTCAGTCATCAAAACCCGAAAGGATCCGGAGTGAAGAAAAATTACCCCCATAAAACAATTTTTAAATTTTCTTCTCCGTCGTCAGCCCGGCGCGCTCCCTGGTTTTTTTGGGCGAACCTTGCTCCCTGAAGAGTCCGATAGTCTTTTTTTAACCCGGTTCCAATGGTAATTCAGTGAACTCCCGGAAAAAGGATAACAACCAGAGGAAGGGGTAGCTGCGTTGAGAGTATTGATTGTCGGTATCGGCGGAGCAGGCTGCCGGATTGCTGACGCCATCTATGATGATGACAAGAAATCCTCCTCCTTACGCTGCACCGATGGAATTGCCATAGATAGCGATGCCTCATCATTAACCACCCTGAGAGCACTCCCAAAAGAGAACCTCTTTTTTTCGAAGACACTCGAACCGAACCATGATGAGAAAACTCCCACACGTCTGCCCAATGATGAGATTATTGCCAGGCTCCAGTCCCTTGATCACGGTGATATCGATGCTTTGATAATCTGTCTGGGTCTTGGGGGGACTATGGCCGGGCTAGCTCCCTCCCTCATATTGAGTATCCGGAAAACGATGGTTGAACCGGTCTTCGGCCTGTTTACTCTTCCACGTGAAGCTGAAGCAGAGGAAGTCCGCATACAGGCAGCCAACCAGATCGATGCCCTCTCAGGGATAATGGATGGGGTGCTCCTGTTCGATAACGAGAAATGGATCGCAAAGGTGGCAAATGATCCAGACCTCCAGGTAATCCAGCACACTGAGGCGGTACCGCTCCCTTTCAAGCGATCTCAGAGCATTCCCCTGGCAGCAATCACATCAGGATATGAGGGTGTCAACCACGTTATTGGAAGATGGATCAGTCTCATTTTGCGGGCAGGAGAGGTGAGTGAGCGTCCCGGTTCTGAAGTGGGGGAGGTCGCCCTTGATGCAGGGGAGATTGTGAATACGCTTCGGGGTTGTGGTCTGGCAGCAATAGGGTTTGCACGGGATCCCATCTCTGCAGTTTCTCCCGACCTTATCCGGAGATTGCGTCCCGCAGGCCATTCTGTTGATGAGAGCCATGAAAAAGCGGCAAGAATCATCGCCCTTGGCAAGAGGGCGGTGCTTGAGGAGATGTCAGTCTCCTGTAACATCGCCGATGCAGAAAAGGCACTGATCCTCATTGCTGGCCCGTCCCATGAGCTGAACATGAGGGGGTATATGGCATTCAGACACTGGATAGATGTCAATATCAGTGGTTTCGAGGTACGTTCCGGCGATTACCCGATAAAAAATAGTCGTTTCGTAGGAGTGGCCGTAATCCTGTCTGGTTTTTCACATATTGCCCGGGTTGATTCACTTCGGGCAATCCGTGATGAAAAAATCCTGTCCCAGAGCCACGGGATAGCAGAGTGAGCCTTCTTTTGTATCATAGGATCAATTAGGCGGCATAATTCTTGAAAATGGGATGTTGCCTGCACCGATCTCGGTCCTGATAGGGATTTTTTTCTCAAAGACACTTGCCACGAAGTTCATCCCCGAATAAGAGACGAGGGAAATCCGATATGGATCTGAGGGAAGGTTGAACGGGGCGGGCCCCATGATGACGGGAAATACGAATCCACTCTTCCGCATCTGCGCGACCGTCTCGCGCACCTGGCTTTCTGCTGCTGCCGGTACCTCCCGGACGTTTGCAAGGGCAATGCCCGTCCCGGTGGCGATCATAGATCCCACTGAAGTCAATCCTGCAGAGATGAACAGCTGGAGCGGATCAATTGTTGTTCCCCGGTATCCGATCAGATCGACAAACCGTATGGGTTCGCCATGTTCGATGGAAAGCCTGCCACCAAAGGCCATATGTACGGGGATACCCCTGTTCTGGAAGACCCCATCCATCGTGATGCTGCAAACGGTTATGATTCCCACACTGCCTTCAGGGACACGGGAGTCATTGTCAAGCACCCGATATGACGAGAAAAAACCACACCGGGCAGCAGCAACAGCATCAAAGGCATTGAGAACCTCGTCAAACCTCTCTTCAGGAACAACAGAAAGGTTGTAGGCCACATCACCGGTCTGGGTAACCGGATCAAACGTGCTTCTGAACGCAAGGCGCTCAAGCCGTGATATGATGAACCCAATCCTCTCCCCTACAAGGGCACTCTCTGTTTCATTCATGCCGTAAGGGGTGAGGATGCGGCCCATGTTACCAACTTTCTCGGTGAAACCCATTTCATCGAGATAGCGGAGATAATACTGGACTGCCCGGTCACTCAGCACAAATCCACGCTCGGCCATCAGCTCAGAGAGCCTCTTTGCTCCCATCGGTTCCTGATGTTCTTTTAATATTCTCAGAATCTCGATATATTTCCGTTCAGTCCGTATCATCATATCACCGGGCCCTGACAACCCCGCTGCTGTCCTGATATCTCCCCTCATACGTCTGCCCGGCGCCAATAACCTGGTGAAGGATCAGCTGGACGACCCGATCATGCCGCTTAAGATGGATCACTTCCTGACCCATATTTACCAGGCCGAGCGTAAGTTGGCCACGGAATCCGGGGTCGACAAATCCCGCCGTGACCAGCAGACCCCGACGACCATACGAAGAACGGGTCCGGATGGTGGCAGCGATGTCGGCCGGGAGCTCTACCCGTTCAAGGGTATGGGTGAGGGTACAGATACCCGGTTTCAGCTCGGTATCTTCAGCAACCCTCAGGTCATAGGAAGCGGGCTGCTGACACTCACTCCCGTAGGGCGTGATGACAAGATCTCCGTTCAGGCTCTGATCTCCCAGCCTTCTCTGAATTTCCTCTGAAGAGAGTATCATCTCGTACAATACTAGCCCGGAAAATGCTTAATATCTTATGATACCAATGAGATGGACGGATCCATGGGGTAGAGGACATCCTCCTGGGCTTCGGACCCAGGGACGCGGGTTCAATTCCCGCTGGGTCCGCTTGCCACTCGTCAGGCCTTTCCCTGCTCTGCGCCTCTTTTTGCACTCTGGAATATCACCCGGAATGCACGGATCCTCTCCAGTGAAAGTGATTCTTTTAATTCCTTTTCTGCCTGCCAGCATGATAGGTAGGAAACCAGCCCGGGATTTTATCCGGGGGAAAAGATGCTGAATGAACAGCTGCAATGGCGCTCTTCAGGGGAGTCGGGTGCATCAGAGTGGAGTGTGGGGGCAGATAGCCCTACGGAATAATATGGTTTATCTTTGGTTCGCCACCAGAACCGCGAAGAGCCTGCATTTCCCCACTACCTCCCGATAGTCAGAAGAAAAAGATATCAGACACCGGGTGTCACCTTGAGGGAACACCGGGACGGGTAATCCTGGGGAAGAGTTAAAGCCCTCCCCCTTTTCCATGAGAACTGATGTGGGTTCGTCTCCAGAAGAGCAGGATACCCAAGACGATGACAATGATCCCAATCCCTGCAGCGCCAAGGAATAACCAGTTGTACTCCTGTTCCATCGGGATGGTAATCACCGAGGCGCCGTCAGCAGAACTGAACATCTGTTCAATGACAACCGGACGATACCCGTCTTTCTCTGCAGTTATCGTGTAATTCTGATTCATTCGAAGCGTTACAGCAAGTGTACCTGATTCACCAGTACTCCCTTCTTCCTGACTATTCACGCTGATGCTGACACCGGTAACCGGGCTTCCCGGACCTTCAACCGTTTTAATAGTTCGATTTTCCTGCCGATACATCAGCTCGGTGGTGATATCCTCTCCCTGTGTGGCCACCGTGATCATATGCTGTGTGGGAATATAGTCAGGATGCTGAATATCCACCTGATAGAGTCCAGCAGTGAGATTCATCAGAACCAGACGTCCATTACGGCCCGTCCTTCCCATAGGAGTACTATTGACCAGGACCAGAGCGCCATTCACCGGCTCTGCATCTTCATTAGAGACAGAGACGAAGACCGTGAAAGGCGCTTTGACGAGCGATATCGTGAGGAATGCCGTATCGCTCCTCACAATCTGATGGCCGTTGTATTCCTGGTATCCGTCCATCACTACCCTGATCAGATATACCTTGTCTCTGGGCATCGGCAGGTTCAGTATCCCCCTGGAGTCCGACGTCCCCCTCTCAATGCCTTCAACGAAGACCCTGGCCCCCTGCAGCGTTTCACCCGACTCTCCATCCTTTATCACGAGTGAGAAACGATCCCCCCTGAAGAGCAAAACCTGGACCTCTTTGTCAGCGAACCCAGCTTCAACCTCCATACTGATCGGCTGATACTGTTCTGCCTCTGCTCTGATCTGGTAGGATCCCTTTGCCTGAACCGGAAACACCGCAGTGCCATTCTGGTCTGAGACGACAGATGTGGGGGCCACCTCCCCTTCAAGGGTCACATTCACCCCTGCCAGGGGATCCATAGTGTCGGCATCGTACAGGTGGACTGAAAGGGAGAGCTCTCCCTTCTGCAATTCTACGAGAAGCTCATCAGTTTTTGGTCCGATAGACCCCTCCCAGGTATCATACCCAGACTTTTCCACTCTCAGTGGCACCGAATCACTGGCTGGAGACAGGACTTGGAGCAATCCTTCCTCATCGGTTTTTCCTATCGGGGTACCATTGGAATAAACAAGAGCACCCTGGACTGGAGCGATAAAATCGTCCTTTTCTATCACCTGGATAATCACAACTGCCCCGCAGGATGTCACAGTCATGATGAGGAGCATGAAGATTGCAATGAAGAGAGTCACTCCGTATCTCTGCATAGTCTGATATCAGAGGTGCTCTGTTATAATAGTGGTTGTCGTCAGTGATGAAGGAAAAGAAAGGTACGGAATTGGGAGTCTCCTTCTCATTCCCATTTTAACTCATGCGGGACCCGGTCAAGGAGCATCCCTTCAACAAGGACCGGCATAAGGCGGCGTCCGTCCTCGACAGCATTCTGGAGTCGCCAGCTCCGCTCAGCATAGATCGTGAAAATGGGTTCTCCCTTCTCCACCCTGCTTCCCTTCTTGGCATGGAGGAGGATCCCTGCACCGTGATCATGGGGTGCTCCTGCAGATCGTGCGAGACTGATGAGTGACTTGTTGTTCATCTCTATCACATAGCCATCGGACGGTGCATTGACGACAAATTCGTATTTCCCGGGAACGATATCGGCAGCTTTCACGTTTGGATCACCACCCTGGATGGCAATAATCTCCCTGAATTTTTTCAGGGCATCGCCTTTCTTGATGACGTCAAGAGCCATCTTACTCCCCATGCCACGGGGTGCCTTGCCGGACATTTCAAGGGCGATACCGGCAATGGCAATACTCTTCTGGAGCAGGGAGCCAGGCTCATCACTTCCTTCAAGGATCCGCAGTGCTTCGTTCACTTCAAGGTTCGGGCCTATGCTCCTTCCCACGGGAGAGTCCCCGTAGGTCAGTGCACATTCAACACGCATGTTCAGCCGTTCACCAATGTCAATGAATTCCCTGGCAAGTTTCCTCCCCTCCTGAACATTGGGGACTTTCGCATGCTCTCCTACCGGAATATCGATCACAACAAGGTCAGCTCCCACCGCAAACTTTTTTGCCATTACGCTGGCGAGCATCTGGCCACGGGCATCGATCTTGAACGGGTATTCCTGGATGATGATGTGATCATCTGCAGGAGCGATGTTTGTTGCACCACCCCAGACAATCGTCCCCCCGACTTTCAGGGTCATACTCTGGACTTCTGCTGCTGAAAACTCGACAGGGGCTAGAACCTCCATAAGGTCAGCGGTACCTCCTGCTCCTGTTATCGCCCGGGAACTGGTCTTGGGGATCTTCAGGCCGCAAGCGGCAATTACCGGGACCACGATGAGTGAGATCTTGTTGCCAGGAACACCTCCAATGGAATGTTTATCGATGATCGGATGGGTATGGAACGTGAGTCGTTCCCCGGTATCCACCATCGCACGGGTGAGATGTTCCACCTCGTCCATGTCCATGGAGTTGATGTAACAGGCGGTGATATAGGCGGTGAGTTCAGCAGGAGTAAGGTCTTCGTTCACGACGTCCTTTACAATCTCGTAGGTCTCCTCTTTTGTCAGCCGGATACCGTCCATCTTTTTCCGGATAAACTGCAGGGAAACCGGTCGTTCTGCCAGCCTGACCTCTACTGAAGATCCCTCTTCCACACCCAGCTTCTCATTCGTGATTCGGTAAATTCCGACAACCCCTTCCGGGATAAGCGATGTCGTGGTATCAACAAAGGCCGCTATTGAGACTCCGGTCTTCTGGTTGAGGATCTGTACCCGGTCGCCCGCAAGGACTCCGATGTTCCGTGCATCGCCACTATTCAGGAGGACCTCTTTTGTCCCGATATCAATCAACTTGACACTCAGCTTCATGGTTTGCAGATCCTGGCCACACCACATCCAGGGGAGATGAATGAGATGCTCCCGGATTGTTCAGCCAATACTATAATCATCTGGGAGATGCCCCTATATGCTCTTTTTTATGTCGGATTCCAGTTCTCCGTGCTGGATTCCCTGTATTGAAACCGCCACCCAACGGGTAGTGCAATGCTATTCTTCCTCATTCTGGCATACCCGGGGGTATCGATAGAGAAGCCGGGAAAAGAGTACCAATCAATCGGAAGGATGCCAGAAAAAAGGGGATTTTTGTGTTTAGTGCTTGCGCACGATGAGGAATGCCACTGCTCCAAGCCCGATCAGCGCAACAAGTGCACCGAATCCGGGAGTGGTGGTTGGCGGCACAGTGGTCGGCACAGTGGTCGGCACGGTTGTGTTCACAACAGTGGTCGGCGGCACGGTGGTCGGCACGGTGGTCGGCACGAATTCAACTACGTTGAACAGCGTGGTGGCAGTCACATCGTTGGCACTCTGGAGGCCGATGGCCGAGACTGAGGCGATATACTCATCGGGCTTGAAGGTAGTAGTGTCAATCGGGAAGGACCATACGTTGAAGCCCTCGGTTCCCTTGACAACCTTTACGGTACCTGAAGAGCCGCTGAATTCGCCGGTCTGGGTCTTTTCAGTCGGTCCGAATGATGAGGAGTAGACCTCAACGAGCAGCTCGTCATCGACAGCCAGGTTGGTGGTTCCCTTGATCTCGAACTTGTCTCCAATCATTGCTTCGGGGACCGGGAGAATGTTGATCTCCGGCACTTCGATCAGGAACTGGAGCTTCGTGTAGGTATCGTCAACCATCGAGTTGTCGAGAGCTACGGTGAGTGCGTTCGCCGCATCAGATCCCTGCAGGCTGCCTGGCCCCTCAAGGGTGAAGAGTACGGAGTTCGCGGTTGGGTAGGGTCCGACAACATAGCGGTATGTGTAGCCGCCATTCGCCTGGGGATAAACATCAAGCTCATCGTTGTACATCGGATGCTGAACGACGACGAAATACTGGCCGCTGGTCATGCCTGAGGTCATGCCACCATCGACTTCGTATTCGAATGTGCCGTCATCATTCACGGCTTCGGTGTTGTAGGCAACGAAGTTCTTGCCCATGACCCAGATAGCTACTCCCTGTGAGGGGTCGCCTTCTGCAACACCACGGACATACATGTCGTCACCCTGGGCAACGGTGCTCTGGGATGCCTGGGCAGTTACGAACGGCTTCCTGATGATGACTGAAACGGTGCCGTACTGGGCATCGGACAGCTGGGACTTGTCGTTCGGGGTTGCGACTGCATAGACGGTGTAGGTCCCTGCATCGATGTTGAGGTTGGCGGTCTGCCACTTGTACTCCCAGGTGTTGTCATCGTTCACGTCAGTAACGGTGAATACCGGGGGAGTGCAGGAGCCACAGACAGGTGACCTCGGGTCGGTCAGAAGTCCACCGTTGGCGGGCAGGTTCGGACCGGTGATGAACAGGTAGACGTTGTCAGTCTCAGAGTTGGTACCGGAGAGTTTGACCTCCTGTCCGAGGAAGTAGCTCTGGTCGCCTGCTGCAACAACGGTAACAGTTCCCTTCTCAACCTTCACATCGACCTCGTCTGACTTGTACTGGCCACCGAAGTTGTTCTCAACACGGATGGTGTACTTCTTGTCGTCAGTGTTGGCGCCCGTCAGGAATCCGACGGTACGGGTTCCGCTGGCTGATGTCTTGATCTTTGCATAGTAATAGACACCATTGTCAGGTCCGGTTGCAACATCCTGCTTGATGGTCTTGCCTGCGCCACCCTCATAGACATAGGAACCGATGGTATACGGTCCGGCTACCGGGTCGTTCGCGACATTGTCCTGGCTCGCTGCCATGATTGGCGGCTGGTCTCCCGAACCACCGGTCATGGAGCTCGTTCCCTTGACCCACACGTAGTAGAACTCGTTAGCCCTGCCCGTGACGGTCACGGAGAACTGGTTTCCGCGAACAACGGTATCCTTGCTGGCCTCGATCTTCACGGTGTCACCGGTGATCGCAATCGTCTTGAGTGCAGTCACGGTCTTGCCGCTGTAGTCAGTGCCATCAGGGGCCTTGTAGTTGTCCTTGATCTTGTTGAGGTTCAGCTCTGCACTTACCGTGTAGGTACCTGCCTTGTACAGGCGGGAGCCTGCATCATCGGTAGCTGCGGTGTCCCATCCTACAGAGGTGTTCCCGGCGGGTACTGCCCAGTACCAGAGTGACTGGGTAATCGCCTGGCCAGTCAAGGTCTTCATGACGTTGGCCGGAGTCTCCAATGCGGTGTAGGTTGCACCATCAGCGGTCTTCACCTTGATGTTGACGAATCCCTCACCAGCATAGCTGGGCCTGTTTATCACAGAGTAGGTGTTGGTCTCGACCCTGAAGTTCTCAACATTGCCTGCCGGAACCTGCTTTCCAGTGACATCCTTGTTGGCGTTCTGGTCCCAGATCTTGATGTCGATGTTGGGATCAACAACATTGAATGCAACACCTGCGTTGGCTCCGTTCCAGTTATACCAGTTACCGGTCCTGCCAACGAAGTCAGCAGGTGCAACATAGAAGCTTGCAGCATTGCCCACAGCTACTATGTAGTTTGGTGTGTCGGTGGCGGGAGTGGTCCCTGATGCAAACCATGCGATCTGGGTGAAATTCCCTACGGCGGCGGTTACATCCAGGCCTTCTTCACCAATAAACACATCTCCGCCCTGCGCAATCTGGTTTACCGCTGCTGATGCCGGAAGAATCAGCATCGCAAGGGCCACCAGAGCAATCAATGCAAGGCTAAAGCGCTTAGTCATCTTTGTCCTCCTTATACTCATGTCCAATTTGAAACGTTCAATCCAATGCACACGTCCCGAACAGTTGTCGGCAATCGCCGAAAACCGGTTCATCGTGCTCCATACTCCGAATAACGGAATATGATTCAATATTTGTGGAACGCCTAATATATCTTTTTTGGTCGAACACAGAGGGATATGCAGGTCTTTGTGGGATAAAACAAGCGATTTGAGTAAAAAGAGGCATTATTTTTCATTTCCTTATACTATTCATCCATTACGTACATAAGCGTGGTCATTCCACAGTTCCACCTATGTCTCGCGCATGGTCGGAGTTCTTCCTGAAATCATATTGAATAAAGGATTGAATCCGTGATGTTCTAATCCATTCCCCCTCGTCAGTCTCCAGATACCGCCTTCTCCTTTTCCCGTCCAATGGCAAGTGAACGGCCGCAAGTATCATTCTCACCCTTTTGTTGGAACGGAATGTAATTTCCATATCTTTACATTCCAATATTCTGCATAAAGGTAGTATGAGAATTATAAGGGCGCCTTCTCTTGGAACAGCCCATGACCTGGTAGTAAAAATGGTACTAGAGAAGGGATGGGTGCTTAATACCGAAGATCGAGAGGCGACCATCGAGTTTGATGAAATTGCAATGCGGATAGAACACCCGGATACTGAACCGATGGTGAGCCCCCACTCAAGATTCTCAAGAAAATTCGTGGAACAGTACGCCCATGACCTTCTTTTCGGTACTTCTGCGGTCTTCGAGTATGATTATCATGATCGACTCTATAACTGGGGAACACCCCTGGCGGCAGAGGGAACTGTACTTCATATCGACCAGATTGCCTATATCGTCCGCAAACTTGCATCATCCCAGGTGAGCAGGAGAGCGATGGCAATTACATGGAATCCCTATATTGATGAACAGCTGGATGACTGCCCCTGCCTCCAGCTGGTCCAGTGTCTCGTCCGGAACGGACACCTTTCAATGAAAGTGGTATTCAGGAGCAACGACATGCTTACCGCGGCAGGGGCGAATATGTTTGCTCTGGTACATCTTCAAAAATATATTGCAGAGCAGCTCGGACTTCCCCTAGGGTACTATACCCACATCTCCCTCGTACCCCACATATACTATAAACGAGATGTGAACGACATCGAACCCTTCTGCGGGAAAGGGGAATATATAAAACCAGCCACAGAAGTCTGCAGGACTTGCGGAAAATGCAGGTTATGAAGTTTCCCAGGCTCAAATCAGTCAGGTTAATTAGGAGAAAGCATCAATAAGATAGGATATTACAGCCCGGTAGTGTAGCGGTCAATCATGCGGGACTCTGGATCCCGCGACAGCAGTTCGAATCTGCTCCGGGCTATTAATTATCCTTTTTCTTTAACGGATACTGCAGATCTGCCATGGTCTTTCATTATCGCAGTCCTTCCATCTTTGGGACCGGTTTGATGTGGAGTTTAAACCCCCCTCTTGATTTAATCCCCTGAGATCTGAAAAGAGACTTGTACTGCCTCTGTAGATTCAAGAAATAAACAATATTTCAGATGTTTTACCCACTCGATCGTCATTATCAGCTGACTTTGCAGATCAGCGCTGCATGATCAGGATAGTAGGGGGAGAGCCAGACGCATTCCTCCGTACAGATACCCTTGGTACTCAGTTCATGGATCACCTCTTCAGCCACAGAGGCCGGGGTTCGGGTGACATCAATGCTCCTGGGTTTGAGCATGAATACCATGATCCCGTCTTTCGCAAGAAACCTAGTATTCTCTGACAGTATCTCTGCCTGGTCTGGCTGGGCTACATCCTGGTAGATGATATCCACTTTCTCCACTAAGGGGAGGTATCGTTCAGGCTTTCTCGCATCCGCCATGATTGGTATGATATTTTTACGCTGCCGGGCTACTACTATAAGATCCTGCATCGGCCTGGGCGCTGGTTCAACTGCATATACGACTTCCACGTAATCGGCAACATGGGAGACGGTGGTCCCGTTCGCAGCACCAAGGTAGAGCACCCGGTGGTGGCTCTCAAGATCGATGCCCTTTCCCAGGTGATAGAGCGCAGCCAGCTTGCTCCTCTTCGGGGACCAGAGCCGGTATCCCTGAACCGTCCGTTCCCCGTATACTCCACCAGGGCCTTCTGATACCAGTTGGTCTCCTATCCAGATCATTGAATCCTCCCGGCATTCAGTATCGCTTCTTTTGCTATTGTAATGAAAACGGGATCTGGTTCTCCACGGTAGTAATCGATCCGTGCGGCAATGGCAAGTTTTGCTGCAAGAACCCTTGCGACCTTTCCCCTCTTCTCCTTCCTGGATCCGTGCACACCCCGGTACTGATAGATCAGACCGTGTTTTGGAGAGGGTGAAGCAGTTGAGAGATGACAAAAAAGGGCATTTTTGGCACCGAGCACCTGGATTGCACTTCCTGGCATCAGAGCAAGGTCACGAATTCCTCCCGCCTCTGCAGCAAGGCGAGCAGCCACCAGTCCCCCGGCGAGGGCACTACAATTGGGGAGGTGTTCTGCTGCTTTCGCAGATACCTTCCCTGACAGGGTTGACCGTCGTTTGGTGAGCTGCTCGATCTCATCCAGAATTTCGCCCAGAGCCTCATCAGACCCGTCCCTCATCAGATCTCGCAGTTTTCTTCCCCGTGGCATCTCTGACTTTCGGCTGAATTCAGGATTGAGAGCCCGATACCATTCCACCGATCGTTCAGATAAAAGATTGATGACGGTATCGATCTCATCAAGCATCTTGACCATCAGAATTAATTCAGGGTGATCAACCTTTGACACCTCATCAATGCGCTCTGCCGTGAGGGCCATTGCAGTGGCATGTAACAGGTCAAGATACTCACCACGGTTTTTTACAAATCCACATTTCACCGCGTATTCCCAGTCCGGAGTTTCAGCTGTTTTGTCCCCTTCGAGCTGCTTTATCCTGTCTGCCAGTATCCGTTGATCATGCGGCAGGGCATGACCTGTCCCCCCCTCCCGGTCAAGAAACCAGTAGGACTTCATAAGCAGTAATGGGTACGAACCCTCATTAGGATTCATCCACCGTTCAAGGACTCAAGGGTGAGACAGGAAGATGATCTGGCCCGGGGCCCTGATTGCCAGCCTCCTCAGAACACGGAGACTCCAAGAGAGAACAGGATAACCGGGAGGGTTACGGCTCCCATGCAGAATACCTGGGGTATATTCAGCAATTTCGGAACAAGGCCGAGCAGGGTGGCGAGAAGGAGGATGAAGAGTCCGAACAGGCCACAGAACAGATAACTCAGCAGGGTGATGAACACGATGACACCCGCGGTAAGCCCGGTCCGGTTGATTCCCCCCAATCTCCATGCCGTTGAAGCGAGGAGGAGGGTGAGGAGATAAGCGCAGGCTGCTGCACACGCCGCGGCAGAGAGCACCACACTGAACGGGGGTGTCTCGATTGCTGAGAGCGCCACCATGACACCATTCCTCGTCCGTGCGATAGCATAGAATGCTGCGAGGCCGGCAACAGCATTCACGGTATTTGCAGCATTCGTGGCAAACAGATATCCCTGCCGGTCTCTGTTATAATCAGCTACCGAGGCGACTACAGAATTTGCGGTCGCATTCGAAAGACCGGGAAGCCATCCAACCACAATACCGGCAATAGTGCCTGAAATTGTCCCTTTTACAACCGTCCGGCGTGGGAGACTGATACCCTCGAAGTGCTGGTGCGGGACCGGCCCTTTCCCCGATACAAAAAGGAGGGAAATGCCGAACAAGCCAGAAAGGAGAGGCATGAGTATTCCAGAAGATCCGAATGAGCCTGCACCCAGGAACGCAAACTGGAAGGAGAACAGCCCCAGTATCCCAGATATGAGAAAAATAATACCACTGTGCAGGGGGGACTCAGAAAAAAGGACCAGATACCCCACTACACCCGTGAGAATGATCGCCACAGCCCAGTCCAGGTATCCCTGGACCAACGGCGCCAGCAGAAGCAGGGCAAGCGCTACCGGCAGAGAGGCCAGGAACCCTGCCACGCTTCCCAGGGCAGCAACACGGACTGCTTCCTCACCCCTGCCCTCGAGGCACATCGCGTGTGCTGGAATTACCGAGAGTGCGGTGTCAGCATCAGGAATTCCAAGGAATGTGCTGGGGATGATGTCGAGGAAGGTGTGAGTGATAAGGGCTGAAACCATTGCGATGGCAAGCATCTCAGGCCCGAAGACGGGAATGAGCGCCAGCTGGAGCGCCAGCAGGCCCCCGGCCAGGGTATTCACATGGATCCCGGGAAGCAGGCCACTGATCGCTCCAAGCAACACGCCAAGAACTATTCCTGCCAGGAAACCAATCATTTCCGCCTAGGTTGGGCGGAATCAAGATAAATACATCGCTCCAAAGATACTGGTAGCAAAAGGTAAGTACGCCAAATGAGGATTGCAATCACACGGCTCGTCGGAAAGGAGAAGGATGATGCATCCCGCTGCAAGAGCTTCGGGCATGAATGCTACCCGGTATCTCCATTGAGAGCTGAGATCAGGGAAGATCTGATCTCTTCGTTTGTGAGATCGGTAGAGGCCAACGAATATGACTGCCTCTTCTTCACGAGTGCCCTCCCTGCAAAGATCATCGCCCCGCGACTCTCACGGTGGCCCAGGGTGATCGCCATCGGACCACGGACAGCTTTGACGCTCGGGCATTTCGGAATTGATGCTGAGACCCTCCCCAGTTTTTATTCCCGTGACTTTGTTCCCTATCTTGGTTCATGGATCCGGGGGAAACGGATAGGAATTCCCCGTGCAGATGTCCCGAATCCGAACCTGATTGAAGGTATTCGGGAGGCGGGAGGGATCCCGGCAGAGGTCCGGGTATATGCCCTTATTCCAACGGGAGATCTGTTGGATCTGAGCTCTGCAGAGGCAATCCTCTTCACCAGCGCGATGTCTTTCTCTACCGCAGTATACGACGCCGATATCCCGGTTATGAAGATCGCTATCGGTGAGTCGACCGGGGCGGTGATGCGCGGCCGGGGTATCATCCCTGACATAACGGGGGACGGATCACTGGAAGGAACGCTTCAGGAACTGAACCGGCATCTTGCAGCCAAAAATAAACCTGCAGGAGACTGAAGGAAATGGCGGGTAAGGCCGACATGACACAGCCTTTTCCGTTCCAGGATGGACTCATTGTTATCGACAAGCCCAGGGGACCTTCAAGCCACCAGGTTACTGCATGGGTCGGTGAGATTCTCCAAACCCGGGTCGGGCATGCAGGGACCCTTGACCCTGGTGTTTCCGGTGTCCTTACGGTCATGATCGGGAAAGCCGTTCGACTTGCCCCGTTACTCCTCTCAGAAGAGAAGGAATATGTCTGTCTCATTCGGCTCCATCGTGATGTCGCTGCCCCCCGCATCCGGGAGATCCTTGCGGAATTCACCGGCCGGATATATCAGCGGCCCCCACGGAAAAGTGCAGTGGCAAGGAACCTCCGGATCCGCGTTGTCCATGAGATCGATCTTCTGGATGCTGTTGACCGGTACCTGCTGATCCGGGTCAGGTGCGATGCAGGGACCTATGTCCGCTCGCTGTGCCATCATATAGGCCTCGCTCTTGGCTCAGGGGCACACATGGTTGAACTCAGGCGGATACGTTCAGGTCACTTTGATGAGACCAGGGCCTGCACCCTCCATGACCTTGAAGATGCGGCATCGGCAGCACGGCAGGGAAACCCTGAAGTGCTGAAATCATTGATCCTCTCTCCCGGTGCCGCTTTAATCTCCCTTCCAGAGGTTGTGATCCGTGATGCTGCGGTTGATGCAGTCTGTCATGGTGCCTTACTTGCCCGTCCCGGATTGAGCAGGTATGATGAATTCAAAAAGGGGGAGACCGTCGTTCTCACGAGTATCCAAGGGGAACTTGTCGCCCTCGGCCGGACACTCATCTCATCCCAAGAAGCAGGACTCCTCAAAAACGGGCTGGTCATCTCCCCCTCAACGGTATTTATGGATCCAGGAACATACCCCAGAGGCTGGAAAAAGCGGGGCCATGCTATATCTCCATGAGATAGCATTAAAAAAAATCCCCTACAATAGTAAGGGTGCATTTCTGTGCTGAGGTAGTCTAGACCGGTAGGGCGCAGGCCTGGAAAGCCTGTGGGGCGTCCAGCCCCTCGGGAGTTCAAATCTCCCCCTCAGCGTTCTCATGATCCCTTCTTTTCTTTTTTCCTGGCATTCCTTGGCATTTTTTTCTCATCGTTAATGATTTATCGTTGCTGATCCGTTCGGATGCAAACCGGTAATAGTCTTCCACCAGCTCAAATCCAAGATAATGCCTGCCATTCTCTCTGCAGACCGCAGCAACAGTTCCCGATCCCAGAAATGGATCCAGAACAATATCTCCGGGATTGCTGGAATAAAAGAGAATTTTTCTGACAATTTCTCCAGGAAGCTTTGTAGGCGTCTTCTTCTTTCCCTTCCAATACTCACGGTTGATGACCCAGACATCCTCCGGATAGTGCTCCATTTTATTGAAGGTATAATCATGAGGGTCTTTTACCGCAAAGAGAATATGATAGTGACTCGTGACGTATTTCTTCCGGGTAAATACCCCGAACTGGTATTTCCAAATAAGATGGTTGATGGTGTGAAATCCGGCAGAGTCTATCCCGCACAGTACGTCCTTGAGCCGGTTCCAGCCCGAAAAGAGGTAGATACTCCCTGAATCGGAGAGGACCCGGAACGCTTCCCTGAGCCACCGGGAGGTGAAACTCCCGTACTCATCGGGAGCAATCTCTGCATATCCCTCAAGGACATTTGCCCCTGTGCGGTTATAGTTCAGTCTCTGCGCCCGGAAGTCAATAGCAAACGGGGGATCAGTAACGATGAGATCGATGCTCCCTCCGGGGATGAGAGGGAGAAGATCCAGCGCATCTCCGTGGTACAGGGTATCCAGCTCAAATGGACCAAGCGGCGATTTTTCCACTCTGCGCCTCTCCTCGTCGCTCAGCACCCGGGTCCCACTTTCCGGCCCATGGTAAAAGCCCGTGTATTGATCTCAACGGTTTTCCTTGGGACGAGACGCTGAACCGCCTGTATGAGGGAAGATTCATCGAGAGGAATCTGGTGGGATGCGGCACCAAGCATGACAACATTCGATGCAAGCACACTCCCGGCCTCTTTTGCTATCTCTTCCGCCTTGATCAGGGTGAGGTTAAAACGCGAGAGCTGCTTTACCAACTCCTCAGATGAGGGGATCGCAAGATGCTGGACATACACCGAAGTTGGGATTACCAACCGTTCAGAGAGCACTATATTTCCATCGGGTCTCAGAAAGTGGGAGTACCGGAGTCCTTCGAGCAGATCAAATCCAATAAGGAGATCGGCAGTTCCTGGAGCAATAAGAGGGCCGAATTTCCCATCGATCCTGACATGACTCTCGACAGATCCACCCCGCTGTGCCATGCCATGGGTCTCGGCACCCCGGACAGTCCTCCCCTCCAGGATGCATGCCTCACCTATGATGTTCGAGGCGAGGATCGTCCCCTGGCCCCCGATACCGACAATCATGATATCATATGAACCCTTCATCTGCTCACCTCCCTTCCGATAGCAGCGGCGGGGCATATCTGCGCACAGACTGCACACCCGCTGCAGAGGTCATTGATCCAGGCTTTCTCATCCTGCTGTTCAATAGCAGGGCAGCCGAATTTGATGCAGGTGCCGCACCCAGTGCATGTGTCAGGATCGACCCTGTACTTTCCTCTCCTTACCCCGGCTCTCCTGGCCGTGATAACGCATGGCTGTTTTGCAATCACCACCTTGACACCAGGGAGTGATTTTGCTGCCTTCAAGGCGGCAGTGAGCATTACCAAATCATAAGGGTCAACCATCTCAACGTGAGCAACCCCACAGGCACGGCATAACGCTTCAAGTGAGATCTGTGGGGAAAGCCCCCCACAGGCAGTGCATCCTGTATTGGGATTTGGCTGATGGCCCGTCATCGCCGTTGTCCGGTTGTCAAGGATTACGAGAGTCATGTTTGCCCCGTTATAGACCGCATTAAGGAGGCCGGGAATACCGGTGTGAAGGAAGGTGGAGTCTCCGATGGTAGCCACAATATCCCTCTCTTCCCCTGCATGGGAAAATCCACTTCCTACCGTGATAGAGGCACCCATGCATATGGTCGTATCCACGGCTCCCAGCTGGAGCCCCAGGGTATAGCAGCCGATATCGCTTGGGTAAATTCCATCTCGGAAGACCTTTTTAATGGCATAGAAGACGGGCCTGTGCATGCATCCGGCACAGAGGATGGGTGGCCGCGGGGGCAGGTCAGGGGCTGGTTGGACTGAAGAGTAATGAACCGCAGGGGAAAATCCACAGGACTCCATAATCCGTGCGACGCTTTCAGGTGAAAGTTCTCCTTCATATGGTGCATGACCGGATTTTTTACCAAGGATGGTCACAGTACCTGCTACTTCGCGCACCACTTCTTCCACGACCGGGAAGAGCTCCTCAACAACGAGGACCTCCTGATGCTTCCGGACAAAACCGGCAAGCCATTCTTCATCGATAGGGTAAGCACCGATCTTCATGAATGAGACATCAGGCGGTATAATTTCCTGGACATAGGCGGCAGCAATACCGCTTGCGATGATCGCACGCTTTCCCCGGAAGTGGTACTGATTATACCCGGATTCGGAGATCCGTTTTCTGACTGACGGCTGTTTTTCATTGAGCTTCCTGTGGAGTATTCTTGTATGGGCAGGAATTACGACATACTGTCGGGGATCTTTGTGGAACTCCCCCTTCCCGGAATAGGGCAGAACAGGACCCATCGTGACATTGCTCTTTGAATGACATATCCTCGTCGTCGGCCGAAACAGAACAGGGAGCCCCAACGCTTCGGAAAGGGCAAAAGCATCCCGGATCATGTCATGAGCCTCTTGTAACGTCGAGGGATCAAGGCATGGAATCTTCGCAAATTTTGCATACATCCGGCTGTCCTGCTCATTCTGCGATGAATGCGCAAAGGGATCATCCGCACTCATGATGACAAACCCTCCGGTGACCCCGGTGTATGCGCTTGTCATCAGCGGATCTGCTGCGACATTCAGTCCCACATGCTTCATCGTTACCAGAGACCGAACCCCGCACCAAGCCGCTGCGAGTGCATTTTCGAATGCGACCTTTTCATTCACCGACCATTCCACATAGCTGCTCCGGTCGGGATGCGCTGCGAGGATCTCGATCACTTCTGAAGAAGGAGTTCCCGGATACCCGCTCACGAATCCAACTGGAGATTCGAGACATGCGAGGGCAATTGCTTCATTTCCCAAGAGATAGCGCTGGTCCATAGTCCACCAAGATGTCCTCTTTATGAGATATTCTGGTTCACACCCTTATATAGGAGTTCGGCCGTTGTTTCAAAACCTATAAGAAGTCGTGTTGTTTAACTATTTAGGCAATTTATGGGCCCGTAGCATAGCCCGGTGGTGCGCCCGGCTGATAACCGGGAGGTCATGTGTTCGAATCACATCGGGCCCACTCCCATTTTCTTAATTACCCCAGAAAGACAACCATTTCTTACATGGAACGGAACTACAAGATCCTTCTCGGTGCTGCCCTGATCGTCACCATCCTTCTCTTTCTCTATGACATCTATGTCGGGGGTATGGCGTTCATCATCTTCATCGCCCTCCTGATGTCCGTCTGGATCATGGAAGACTCCCGGATGCATCCGGATGTGAACGCAATGTTAAAGAACGGGGCAAAGGCAATAGAGTTGAAAAACAGGGGAAATGCCGCAGCCTTTGCGATTCACGTCGCGATCATTCCGTTGGATATTGAATTCGACGTCCCTCTCCTGAAAGAAGATGAGAAATATCTCTACGCCTTCGAAAAGATGATCAATGAGGTAAAAGTGGCAGTCTCCTTCGAGAATGAAAATAAAGAGCGCTTTTCGAAAACATATCTCTTATCGGCAACCGGCAAGAGTGACGAGGACTTGTTAAAACCGGCATTTCCACTCTTCAAATGGAGAAAAGAGGATGATTAATCTTATTTCTTGGCAGCAGATACGGGGAAAACGAATGCCAGGACCAGTTTCAGTGCCGCAACCAGATCTTCCTGGCCTTTGAGGTAATCATGGAGGGCCTGATAGAGCATGTACATCGGTTCGTATCCATACCGATCAAGTGCGTCTTTCGCGGTTATCGGATTTGCATAAGAGTCAACAATAAATCCGTCAAAAGAGAACATTAATTCATAAAATTTTCCATCTTCTGAAAGGACGCAGAACTGATCATCCACTTTTTTAGCCATATTATCAGGACGATGCCCGGCCGGATCGGTTTTTCCCAGGACAATCATCTTCTTTTTATGGAACAGGGTATCATACAGCTCCCCCTTTGTGTCCTGCTTGCCACGTTGTAACATCAGGATCCCTATACTGGGAATCAGCGGGGCAGCAATCCCTGCCAGCCTACCAAAGAGCGCAACTTCATGCGTTTTTACCTCGTCTGCCAGGGACTCCCGCTCTTTTTCCCTCTCTTTGATCCTTTCAGTCAATTTTTGAAATCCAGCTTCAATCTCATCCATCGTACATTCCTCATCCTATGGTGAATGACTGGAATTGGTGTGCCTCATGTTTAATCCTTCCGTCGTAAATGAATCAGTATAAACTCTATTGTGCTATACACTATTCCTTGCATGAGGTTCCCCCTCATGATACCAATTCCCCTGAGAAGAAGTACATCCGGTCCTCAACAAGACATACCCTGACCTTCGCCCCTACCGGAAGATCGCTCTCAACAATAACGCCGGTGTAATTGCTGCTTCTGCAGAGTACGCTCCCGGGTCTGATGTGTTCCGTCACAGTAACACCGATGGTTCTGCCAAGCAGGGAACGATTCTGACGATGATACAGCACTTCAGCATGAGCCTGTACCTTTCGTGATCTGATCTTCCTTACATAATCAGTAGGCGCTCTTGCATCGGCAATCATAGTGTGGGGGCGGGGCGAATAACGGGTAATGTTCACTTTGACAGGCCGCACCGCAGAGATTACGTCAATCGAGGCCTGGAAGTCCTCTTCATCCTCCCCAGGAAATCCCGTAATGATGTCCGTAGCTATCGAAATATCGGGAATTTTTTTTCGGAACTCATTCACGATTGAAGTAAACTCATCACGAGTATACCCTCTGCCCATCCTCGAAAGAATCCGGTCTGACCCGGACTGGACGGGAAGGTGGATAAAACGGAATAGTCGTGAACTCGAAAACGATTCAATGACAGGATCGAGAATCGGAAGGAGGGTCGCGGGATTCATCATACCGATGCGGATGAGAAACGATCCCTGAAGATCTCCGGTTCTAGAAAGAAGGTCAGCCAAGGTTTCATGGTCCTCCCCCCTCCATGCGCTGCAGTCCTGGGCACAGAGCCGAATCTCGAATGCCCCATTTTCATGGCATGTTCGGATATCATCCAGTATTTCCTCCATCGTATGATTGACAGGAGAACCCCTTGCATACCGGGTGATGCAGTACGTACAGGTTCCGCGACATCCTTTCCCAATCTGGACTATCCCTGTTTCATGAGGGGTACGATGTGGAATCCGATTGTATTCTTCAGTTATTGCATCAGGATGGATAAATCCAGGATTACAGACTGCGCAGATCTCTTCTCTCTGCACAACCATCATACAGCCTGTGACGTAGAGGGGCATATCACAATATTTTTTCAGTATTCTGATCATTTTCCGCTCTGTTGCACCAACTACCGTGCATGTATTCACTACCAGTGCATCGGCTTTTTCCGGTTCCGGCACAATCCTGCAGCCTCGAGAGATCAGAACCGTTTCCAGTTTCCTGCTGTCTCCATGATTGTAAGTACACCCAAACGTGAGGATACAGACGTCCTTATGTGCAAGGTTCGAAAAGTATTCTCCGTGACTCATTTTTGGATCAGATCCGGCTGGAGACTTTATACCCGTGTGTGGTTTCTGTCTAACCCCATATATATCCAGGGGGGGGCATGCGCTGCCGTCGAGATCCGAGAGAACATCCTCCCCCCCCTCACGCCTGGTTTGCAAAATGCTTAACCGATAGCGTTGTGTATGTTGTAGTGATGTTGAGCATCGGGCTCCTCGGTTGTGGAAATATCGGGCACATTATTGCAGAGTACCAGGGAAACTGGAAGGTCGTCGCCCTTTATGACAAAGTCCATGAACGGGCGTGTGAACTCGCACTTGTTTCTGGGGGGACACCGTATGAAAATTTCGAGGATTTTATCAATGCTCCTTTCGACCTGGTCGTTGAGGCGGCCTCGGTAAAAGCAGTAAGGGCCTATGCAGAGACCATCCTTTTACATGAAAAGCATATGGTTGTCATGAGTGTGGGTGCATTATCAGACCCCCTTTTCAGGTCACAGATGATCGACATAGCCCGGAGGCAAAAGAGAAAGATCCATATCCCAAGCGGCGCGATTACAGGCCTGGATAACATAAAAGTCGGTCAGATCGCACCCATTACACGGCTCCTGCTCCGTACAACAAAGAATCCGGCATCTCTTGGCCTCCCTGCATCAGAGCGGACATTGATATTTGAAGGAAAAGCTAATGAATGCATCAAGGAATTCCCCCGGAATGTAAATGTCTCAGTGGCACTCAGCCTTGCAGCCGGACGAGAGGTGGACGTGGAGCTCTATGTGGATCCTGCCGTTGACAGGAACATCCATGAGATAATCGTGGAAGGAGTCTTTGGCGATATATATATCCGTGTGAACAATCTGCCAAGCCCTGATAATCCGGCTACCAGTTACCTAGCGGCGCTCTCCATTCTCTCACTCCTTACCAATCTCGAAGAGCCGCTGGTGGTTGGAACATGAATCCACAAAAATTCCCAAAAGGGAATGCTGCCTCTGAAATCCCCAGATGTGCAGCAATTGGAGTCCCCAGCATTTCCTCACACAATGAAGAGGCAGGTATGCGAATTCACAAAACGGCCTCGAACGGATTGTACCGGGAAACAACATCACCATTTCTCTCTTCGGACGGACAACCCCATGCACTCTCTTGAACACCTTCTTTCCTTTATCCGCGAGGACGCCCCCTACGGGGATATTACGAGTGAAGCAGTAATTGGGGATATCAGGTGCCATGCGTTCATCTCCACCCGTGAACCAGGATTGGTTGCAGGACTCGAAGAGGCTGCAGCCCTCTTTTCCTATTTCGGTGCAACCATACTCAATCAATCCCACGACGGATGCGAAGTTGCTGCCGGCACCACTATCATGTCGCTGGAAGGCCCTGCCAGAGGGATTCTTCTCGTTGAGAGAACCGCTTTGAACATCATAGGAAGGATGAGTGGTGTTGCAAACCGGACCCGATTACTCGCCTCCCTCCTTGCATCCGCGGGAGCAACGACCCGTATTGCCGCTACCAGAAAAACCTCGCCTGGTATGCGGCTTCTGGACAAAAAAGCGGTACTGCTGGGCGGAGGGGATCCACACCGCATCAACCTTTCAGATGGTATCCTCATCAAGGATAACCATCTCGCTCTCGTTTCCCTTGAGAGTGCCATAATGCGGGCAAAGCAGCGTTCTCTGTATCGGAAAATCGAGGTGGAGATCTCCACCCCTGCCAATGCCGTTGCTGCTGCCAAGGCGGGTGCTGATATCCTTCTCCTGGACAATATGACCCCGGACCTTGTCAGGGAGACACTGGCATTATGTACCTTTCATGGCCTCCGGGACCACCTTATCATTGAGGTTTCGGGAAACATTGATGAGACCAATCTCCTCTTGTACGCCATCCCCGGGGTGGACCGGATAAGCGCTGGAACCCTCACCCATTCTGTCCGAAATTTCGACGTCAGCCTTGAAATTACTCATAAATTATAGAAAAGAACCCTTGGACGGATTTTAACAATCACTCAAGAAAATCTCAAAACCAAACAATTAATAGAGCCTGTCACAAATCCCCCGTGAGCGGTGTTGCCTGATGGCTGCGGATAAAGAAGAACCTCTTGACATCAAATTCATTGATATCAATCTTCGCAGGCGAAATATTCAGGCATACATCGATCTTCTGAAAAGCCCGCATCTTGACACGCGGTGGAAAGCGGCTGAGCAGCTGGGGATTATCGGCGACCAGACAGCAGTTCTGCCATTAATCGAGTCACTCAAGGATCCCTTTGTCGAAGTCTCATGGCTGGCTGCAAAATCGCTGGGCTCTATTGGGGATGCACGGGCGGTTGAACCCCTGCTCCAGGCGCTGAACTCGACAGAACCCTGGTTACGGGCTGGTGCTGCACTGGGCCTTGGCAAGCTTCGTGACAGAAGGGCGGTGGAACCATTGATAGCGCTCCTTAATGATAAAAAGAAACAGGTCCGGAAACATGCTGCCCTCGCATTAGGCCTCATTGGGGATGAACGGGCACTCGCATCTCTTGAAAAGGCTGCACAGGCTGACATGGATGAAAACGTGAAAACAGCAGCAGCACACTCTGCAAGGATGATTCGGATATCCTCTGAATCTGGCAGGGAAGGGAAAGAAACCGGTGATTCAGAAGAATAAATCTGCCGCAGAAATTTTTTATGAATTCAGATTTCATGGGAAGACGTTTTCATTACCTTGGTTGAGATCCTGATCAGCCCGATCATCTCTCAGGCAATATCGTGATGTCACTGTGGGAATTCAGCACAACTTCCCTCTCTCCCTGGTATGTCTGAACCAGGCCATACAGGGAGACGTAGTCCCCTTCATGCAGCACTACATCCCCTGCAATGGTGGCAGGGATGAAGACCGCCGTTCCATTAATGGTAGCAAGGATATGCCCTCCGGTTTTTGTGGTATGGACTTCTTTTATTTCTCCCTCAAGATGCACCAATGAACCCTCATCTGATCGGGGAGTATAGTCTGATGCCAGGATGGATTTGTCAATACCGGCGAGAATGAATGTGGTTGCAATGATCGACACCGAAACAAAACAGAGAAGCAGAAAGGCAATACGCTCCTGCCGGACAAACATATATGGATCCAGGTAATAATTAGATTTATAATCGACAGTTTGATATGTTAACAGCGTTAACACTTATCTATGCCACAGGTAAACCTTCCCCCCTCATCCCGGGCTGTCCTGCATCTTCTCGATGAAGGTGGCGCGATGACCCATAAGGAAATTGTCAGGAAGAGCAAACTTGCGCCCCGGACCGTGCGCTATGCCCTGAAGAAGTTGAAGGAGAATCAGTTGATCATCGAAAAGTTCAATTTCCGCGATGCCCGCCAGATTATCTATCAGAATCGCGAGCCGCAACAGGTGCCTGCATGAAGAATGCCGGCTGTGATATCATTGTCTGTGATATAATGGTACGAAAGTACCTTCCTGCCATGAGGGCTGAGATGGTAACACGGCTCGTGCAACGAGAGGGGATCACGCAGAGCGATGCTGCAAAAATGCTTGGTGTCAGCCGTGCGGCAGTATCGCAGTATATGAGCAGAAAGAGAGGAGATTCAGGGGTTGAGATCTCACATGAACTCGATTCGCTTATTGATCAATGGGCCCTGTCCGTAACCAGCTCAGACACCGGGATCACACTCTGTGACATATGCCGATGTGCGATGAAACGATAATTCAGGTGGAGCCTCCAAAAAAGTCCAACGCTGTTCTCAGTCTATATCATATATGAGCTAAAATACGGTCTTCTTCTTGATATATGCCAAGCCCGCGAGGGTAAAGAGAACTGCGAGAGCAATCCATATCTTGATCCAGTCAGGTCCTTTTTTTCCTGTGTATAATGCTGATGCCATCCAGTCATCCTCAAAGACCCGGGTAAAATAATCCCCAACTCCCGCATGTTCAATTATCACCCCTATTTCCCGATTGAAACCGGGTGAGTTGTCATTCCAGTTGATGCTGCTGACCAATACCCTCGTTTTGTCAACGATTACCCCTTTGTTATGGATCTTTTCAATATTATTTGCCTCCAAATCCGCAAGGCGCGCTTCCAGGGGTATGTTCTCCTCTTCTCCGACGCTGTTGATAAAACGGACCATTTCATCGTTGTCAGCCGGCCCCTCCGTATTGTAATAATATGAATCCAGAAGGATCCGAACCTGCACTCCCCTGCGTGCCGCACGGATTGCTTCATCGAGGAAAGGATTGATCCTACCATTGGTCTGGTTCGTGATATATGCCTGTTCAATGTCAAGGGATACCTTTGCCCCGGTGATCAGGTCTCTGATGAGGTAACTTGTATCCGGGGACACTACGGGAATAACCCTTGCATCTTCGAACCTGAACGGTGAGAACTCGGTCTTATATTTGGCTAATGCGGGAAACTCTGCTTCACCGCTGCTGAATGCAGCAGGGATACACCAGCCTCCCGAAGTATCATGAGAATAGATACCCAGGAAGTACTGGGCGACTCCTTCATCCTCAAGTACGATGCCCCATCCACGGTTTCCGGAGAGTCCGCCTTCTGGAAAACCATTGGATTTGAAGTTCTCACTTGTCACCAGTACCTGCCTGTGGTCAATGATCAGGTACTTTGCATGGTCAAACCGGTAGGGCGAATGAGTAGTATCTGCCGATGTCATCAGCAGTACCGGGATATTTGCTTTACTCAGTTCTGCAACCGCCCATTTCTCTTCATCACTGATTCCTCCGACCGGTCCCCCCTCGAGGAGGACAGTAACCGCAACACCCCTCCTGCCTGCATCGATCAGGGACTGGGCCATGACAGGACTGGAAAATTCGTAGACATTAGCCAGAATCTCCGCCCTGGCAGATCGGACTGTTTCTTCGTATACCGTGAGAGAACAGTCGGGTGCGGCAAATGCAGTACCATCCACCGAGACGAATTCCTGACTCGTGAAACGGGACTGGCCAAGCATGAGCACCCGCTGGTCCCATAAATCATCATCGGAATAATGCACCTGGCCCTGGCGTGTCGACAGGTCCCCCGGCCAGGTAACTTCCTGAACAAGATTTCCCCTTTCATACAACTGGAGCTGGTCGCCGGTATTAGCCAGCTGGAACGTACCGCTGCGGACTACATCAGGCACACTGGTAGAATAATCATACCATTCATAATCCGGATCACATCCATGGGTCACCTGATACGCGCGGCTGTTGCGGGCGATCGTGATCTCTCCTTCTATCAGAGAACCATCCGGAAACCGGAATCCGCCTTCTCCATCTGATACCACGATCCCGTCAAGGCTCCCTGTCCCGGAAAGGATAATGTATTCATCCGGATCGCCATCGAGATACGGATCAGGACAGAATTCCACGATCTGTAAGGCATGCACGGGAATGCACAGGATGAACAGGAAGAAAAAAAACAACGGCCCGCGCATAGCATTGGTGTTTGAAGCCTTAAATTATTAATCTGGTGAAATTTATCCTATTTTCATGAATGGTCCCATTGTGGTGAAGATTGGGGGAAGTCTCATGGATGCTGTGGATCCTCTCATACGCTTGTTTAAAAAGCGCCAACTGGCTGTTCTGATCGTACCGGGGGGAGGACGGTTTGCCAGACAGGTACGGGAAACAGAAATTTCAGGTGATGCAGCCCACTGGATGGCCATTGCTGCAATGGAACAGATGGGCTGGTTTATCGCCTCGAGGGGGGTGAGCACGGTCACTTCCCTCAAAGTTCCCCGCAGGGTGGAAGTGCTCCTCCCCTATACTCTCTTTCGAAACACCGATCCTCTCCCTCACTCGTGGGACGTCACTTCTGACACCATATCAGCATGGATAGCATCCAGTCTTTCTCTTCCCCTGATACTGCTCAAGTCAATCGATGGAATCCGATCCGGGGGAATCCACCAGAATCTCATTGCGGAAGAAGTTCCGACAGAAGATGTGGATCCCTGCTTCCTGCGCTACGTAATTGCTCACAGGGTAAATACCATTGTGGTGAACGGGCGCAAACCCCGGCGCCTCGGAAATCTCCTGGCTGGCCGCAAAGTCCTGTGTACAACCATTGGATTTTAAACCCTTCAGGGAAGATAATATAGGACTGATAATCAGGAGTGAAACAATACATGATCCGGAAATGTACTTCATGCAATGCCCCTCTTGCAGAAGAGGGTGCTGCTGAATTCGGGTGCCCGAAATGCGGGTATGAAATAAGGCGCTGTGTGCGATGCAGGGAACAGAGTATTCCCTATCGCTGCCCGAAATGTGGATTCGGGGGGCCATAAGCGATGGGGAACGTAGCACTCATTCTCCGCGTCATGCCGGAATCCCCTGAGGTTGATCTCGATCTTCTCGCAGAAAAGATAAAAGAGAACGTGCCAGGTCTTCAGGATATACGAGAAGAGCCCATTGGATTTGGATTAAAAGCACTGAAAATTGCCGTTGTTGTTGGTGATGATGCAGGTGAGAGCGATACCGTAGAATCAGATATCAACGCGATTGAGGGAGTCGAGAGGGCAGAGATCATCGAACTGACACTTACCTGATTGGGGTAAGTGGCATCCCTGCTGATACGACGTTACAACTCTTCTTTTTCAAGAAGTCTCATCAATTCACTGGTTATTCCCCGAATCTTTTCCACAGAATTCTGGAACTGCACAATTTCGTTCTGGTCGATCTTGATTGTGATCGGGAACACCCCCTCGCGGTTTATCCGGGCGGGAACTCCAATACATACATCCCCTATGTCGTGAACTTCGCTCTTCACATACGCTGAAACGGTCAGGATCCTGTTCTCATTTCCGAGCACAGTCTGCACGAGAGTAGCAATTGCCTCTCCAGGGCCGAAAACGGTTGAACCTTTATTCCTGATAATGGCTTCACCACTCGTCTTCACCGTCGCGACCATTTCGGCGACCGGGAGCCCGGAGAATGCCGGCAGGTTGCTGATCTGTATGCCTCCGATAGTGGTAGCTGACCACAGGGGGACCATGCTCTCGCCATGTTCTCCGATTATCCGGGTATGTACCTCGCTGACGTGAACTTTGAAAAATGATGCAATGAGCGATTTGAGCCTCATAGAATCGAGATGCGTGCCGAGACCGAAAACACGGGATGGCTCCAGACCTGAATAGCGGAGTGCAACGGACGTCATCACATCGACCGGATTTGTGACCATGAGAAGTGTTGCATCGGGAGCATGCTCACTGATGAGGCGTGAAGTGGAAGCAACAATCCGGGCATTCCCTAGTGCCAGATCAAGACGATCCTGCCCGGCCTGCCTGGCAGCTCCTGCGGCACATATCACAATATCCGAACCGGCAGTATCAGAAATATCCGTCGTCCAGTTTAATTCGGTATAATTCCCACAGGCGGCAAAAGCGTCTTTCATATCCTGTGCGATACCACAGAGCAGATTTTCTCTCCCGTTTCGACCAACAAGAAGGATCTCACTCACATACGGTATTTCAGCTATGGTATGCGCGGCAAATGTTCCTACATTTCCTGTTGCCCCGATAATGGTGACTTTTGCCATGATAATAACAAACAGTGGGGACACGTTTTTGGTTGACCGCACGTGTCAGCGTTCGTTTAAGACCCCCTCCTCCGCCCCGCAACCCCATGGGCGCCGGATGTCTACGGTAAGTCTGCTCCCTTCCGGGCCTGGACCGTTCTCCGCAGCAGCAGGTCGCCGCTCCCTCCGGAGCCTTGATCCCTGTCCACCGACCTCATGGGACGAGGTTTCAACGTCAGGAGACTCAGAACTCCCGAAGCCCGCCTCGGCCTTCCTCAAACTTCGCCCCCTGCATACCGACGGTTTCAGGTGACAGGTGACGCCGAACCACCCGGACTAGTCCCCGTATATAGTATCTGAATATCAGGGGATAAAGGCCTCGCCGTTTACGTGTCTTGTCCAGTCCCTGATCATCAGCCCCATAGCAGCTCGGTCCGATTTGTCAAAAAGATCAATCACGGCAAGCACCGGTTCTTTTGGAAGGACCTGATGAAGGGAGTGGAGATCCGCCTGGAATATCTGAATTTGTTGCACCCCTTCAGTCTCAGCGATCAAAACCGGTTTTCGCCCGACCGGGTGTTTTGACATATCCGCATAATCAGCATGAATGGTGACATCATCAATCCGGAAGAATTTTCTGTTCACCCACGTATTACAGGCAGACCAGAACGCAGCAGCATACCAGGTATCATTCAGGAGGACATGAGGTATCCCCCACCTTGCACCGGTTAAACCGAGCGTTCCTGCTCCACAGCATGCATCAACAAACCATTCTGGCTTCAGCTTCGTTATCCGATCCTCAACTGAACATATTTTGGGATTATGCGCTCGGGGAAACTCAACGTGGATCAGAGAATGTTGCTGGAAGATAACAACAGGCCCCATCTTTGTCGGAAACACATTTGCCCTCACGTCACAACCGGCAAGAAGTTCATACGTGCGGGGATTTTTTCTGAGGGAGGTATCAATAATCCCGGGGACAAATTTCCCGGATTTGACCACCCCGCGAATCTCCGGAATCTCATCAATTATCATCCGTGCAACTGCTGTATCAGGGTAGGGTGATAGGAGAACAAGAGAACGTTCCGGTAAAAACGGGGGGCTTGCTAGCGGGTATCCGGGGTGGAGAAGGGGGGATCCTACGTCGCGGAGGGATTCTTTTCCGGTGAATATACCTTCCCTTCGGAAGAGTGAGTACAGGTGCCAGAATACATCATCGAGAAAACGCTTTCCACAGGCGCATACCTCATGATATCCCTCCCTTGGAGGGGGGAGCCTCTTGTCAAGCAGTTTCACCCGGCAGTCTTTGCACCGCGCGAATACCGAAGGGATCATGTTGATGATCTCCCCTGCCTCCCTGATACACTCGTCACCACAGACAGGGCATTTCATAAGGGGATCATCTGCTTTCGGGAAAGATATCCCTTGAGGATCTCCATAACACCCCATTCCCAGAGTATGACGCTTTATCCCCGGTGAGTGTTGTGTTCATTTCAGGGAGTGAGAAAGGTCACTTAATCTCTCTTGGTAGCCGTCACCATGCCAGAAAATAATGGGCCCGATGCGATTTGAACGCATGACCGCCCGGTTATGAGCCGGGCGCTCTTACCGGACTAAGCTACGGGCCCGGATTGAAGCGCCGCCAACAGGACTCGAACCTGTGACATGCTGGTTAACAGCCAGCCACTCTACCAACTGAGTTATGGCGGCACAAATGCTGTGCCCTATTACATTCTTTCTAAATACTTTTAAAAGTAGCGTTATATCCATTACAACGCAACTAGTGTGCTTTTTTCATTCCCTCGAGAAGTCTCACCATTTCATCAATCTCATCATCGAGGTGTTCAAGGAGATCCGCTGCAAGGTCAGTTGCCATAGCGCCAGAAGGTGAAGCCCGTATATACCCCATCTGCTCCAGCACCCGGAGCGAGTACCGAATCCGGTGAAACGGCAGATCAAGGATCTCGGAGAGCTTCATGATGCCAATCGGTTCATGATCGACAACGGTCCTCATAACTTGGATATGCCGTTGCATCAGCTCAATTTCACTCTTCACTTTTTCGATCATTATACCCTTACCATTGCAGGACCGTTTGTTCCAGGATGGACACCCTACACCGGGTGGTCCAACCAGTCCCGGGTTTTCCTGTATTGACCCCAGAAATACCACGTCAAACCAACAACCAGGAGACCAATGAGCAGAACCACTGGAAGCCGGTATGTTTCAGGAATCCAGAACAGTGCAAGTATGCCTATGGCAACGAGCAGAATGATGATATTCAGCAGTACCGCAAGGCGATAAAATTTCCATTTGAACTTTTCCTTCGTCGCCAGGTCCATTACACATAGGTAGTTTCTATGATAAAACTACTTGTGGTCCGGGATACTAATGGATCATATGGACGCGCTCGATCGGGCACTGCAAAGGAGCGGAGCGGCAGCATATGTGATGACAGGTTCCTCTGAATATGCTGATATGCGATACCTCACCCGTTTTACTACGACCGATCCTATCATATATGTCAGGAGTGCCGGGGAGCGCGGGTGGATCATCGTTTCCCAGATGGAGTATACTCGTGCCCAGAAGGAAGCGATCACGAGGGTCATGACACGGGCTGATGCAGGGCTGTTTCGGATACTCGAAGAAGAGAAAGACCGGTGGAAAGCCCTGGCAAGGATGGTGGCAAACCTTGTGGAGGGAGCAATTCTCATTCCTCCAGACTTTCCTTATGCTCTCGGCCGCCACCTGGATGCATTGACAGGGGTAATGATGGATACCGGGACGGTGTCGTTGATGAGAGCGAAAAAGTCCCGCAAGGAAGTGATCGCAATCGAGAAAGTCCAGCGCTCTGCAGAAAGAGCGATGCTGCATGCAATCGATTCGATCCGTCGATCGAAATCACGGAATGGCATGCTCTGGCTGGGAGGGAAACCACTTACCTCCGAACGTATCAGATCTGAAATGCACGCGCTGCTGATACACGAGGGCTGTATTGCCAGGGATACCATCCTCTCCTGCGGGAAGGATACTGCTATGCCCCATAACAAGGGCACCGGGCCGTTATTCGAAGATGAGCCCATCGTGATCGATATTTTTCCAAGGAGCGAACAGACAGGATATCACTCAGATATGACAAGGACGGTCGTGAAGGGTAACCCCTGCCAGGAGATAAGGGAGATGTTCGATGCGGTAAAAACAGCACAGGACCTTGCAGCCTCGATCATCAAACCTGGAATATCCGGAGAGGTGGTGCATCAGGCCGTGGTCGATTTTTTTGCCAGCAGGGGATACGGAACGAAAGGAGAGGGATATATCCATAGTCTCGGACATGGGGTGGGGCTTGAGGTTCACGAGCTCCCCTCTCTCGGGCCGGGGGGGGATCGGCTCAGCAGGGGACATGTTGTCACAAATGAACCGGGACTCTATTACGAAAAGGTAGGGGGGATCCGGCTGGAAAATATTGGACTGGTAACCCAAACAGGGTTCCGCACTATTACGAAATTTCCGTGTGAGCTGGTGATATGACTATGATTCCCGACGATGATTCTCTCTTCTGTTATAGTGAAGCCGGAAAGATCGCATCGGTTATCCTGAAAAAAGGATCTTCCCTGATAGAGATTGGAAACCGGGTCCTTGAAACAGTCGAGTCCATCGAGCAGATGGTTGAAGAACAGGGATGCGGGCTGGCCTTCCCGCTCAATCTCTCGTTTAACGAAGATGCCGCACACGATACGGCTTCTGCAGATGAGCAGAGGATATTTTCAGAAGGTGACGTGGTGAAGCTTGACCTTGGTGTACATCTGGAGGGTTATATCGCTGACACCGCTGTGACGGTTGACCTTGGAGACAATGCACTGCTCATTGAAGCATCAAAGGCTGCACTCACAAAGGCAATAGAGATCGTCAGACCAGGGGTTACATCCGGGGACCTTGGAAGGGCAATCCAGCATGAGATCCAAGTGCGGGGATATCATCCCGTTTCTAATCTCACCGGTCACGGCCTTGCCAGGTACTCGATACATACCCCCCCGAGCATCCCAAACATCTCGTTTCAGGGGGGGGTTGTGCTGGAGGAGGGGATGGTGTTTGCAATCGAACCTTTCGCCAGTACAGGTTCCGGCAGGGTCAGCGAGAAGAGTCGCATTGAGATCTTTCAGCAGACAGCAGTCAAACCAGTACGGCTGCCTTCCGCCCGTAAGTTGCTCGAATCGGTACGAAACCGGCATGGAATGCCGTTTGCCCGGCGCTGGATAACCGATGGAAAAAAGGATATCGCGCTTGCAAGCCTGATCAGCCAGGGCATTGTCCGTTCTTATCCCGTCCTCTCTGATGTCCCCGGATCACTCGTGTCCCAGCACGAGCACACGGTCATTGTTACCAGCGATGGCTGTATTGTGACTACTGCTTGAGATATGCTTATGCAAGTTCGGTACCAATATGATATGTTACAGAGATGTCCCAAGAGGATGAGACGTTAAAGCTTCTTGAGGTGGCGCTCACTGCTGAGATATTCAACCAGCACCAGAACCTTGACATCAACGATCTCACTCCGGAATGCCGGATTTTGTTTGGTGTTGATGGGGACGGAGAGGTAAAGCGCCCCCTCTCGGTCAGTGAAGGCATGATCAAGCGTAGTCTCGGTATTCAGGATGCCTGTTCAAAACTATCCAAAATCCCGGTTATCACGTGTGATGATTTCGGCCAACGTATCCATGTGACAAGCCTTGATGCGGCAGCGCGATGGTTTGTACGAAAAGGTGGCATCAATCTTGCCGGAAGGAATCCGGCATTGGCATATTACCTGGGATCCCTTGATACCACTGCTCCCTCTTACCCCATTGTCCGGGCTGCGAATCCGCCATACGAAGATACCCGACTGTTCCTCGATAAGAAGATAGCTACAATCCTTTCGGAAGATGAATCCCTCAAATCGGGCATGGACCTTGTCATCATAAGTGCCCCGGATGAGGTGGAACAAACATTTGAAAACTTTGTCTGCACCGATGGGCAGAAGCGGATCATCAGCAAGATCAAAACCGCGCGGGAACACCGTGAGACCCTGCAGCGGCATGGTATTCATGAGGTTGGAAAACTCCTCTTTGTCGGACCTCCCGGTACGGGCAAGACAAGCCTCGCTCTTGGATTATCCCAGGAGATGCACCTCCCTCTTATTGAAGTGCGCCTCTCCATGGTAACCTCCCAGTATCTTGGAGAGACCTCGAAAAACATCGACAGGATCTTTGATTTTGCAAAAAGACTTGCTCCCTGTATCCTATTCATTGATGAATTCGATTTCGTCGCCAAGAGCAGGGTTACCGACGATCATGGGGCCATGAAGAGGGCTGTGAATTCACTCCTGAAAAATATTGACAGGATCAGCCTCATCCGGAATGGGGTTCTCCTGATAGGTGCAACAAATCATCCTCAGTTGCTTGACGAAGCGGCATGGCGGCGGTTCGATGAGATAGTTGAGTTTTCTCTACCTGAACGCGAAATGCGGGCCCAGATCATCAGGAACATCACCGGTTCCATCGATTGCCAGTGCGATTATGGAACTGTTGCCGATAACACTGAAGGATTTTCCGGTGCTGATCTCCGGATTATGATAAAGGAAGCTCTTCTCTCAGCGCTGATTGAGGGAAGATCTCACATCACCGATTGTGATATCGAACGGGGAATCATTCTCGTAAGCAACAGAGGTGCAGTGCGCCGCCAGAACTGGTTATAGGATGAACATTACAGTTCTGGGGACGGGTGATGCAATCGGGACACCAAAGGTAGGATGCTTATGTCCGCAATGTACATATGCCCTCACTCATGGAACCCATCGGCTAAGGACCTCCTTTCTTGTCGAGCATAACGGGCACACTATCCTGATAGACTCTTCACCCGATTTGAGGCAGCAGCTGCTGGTCTATGGATCTCCCCATATTGATGCGGTGATATGGACCCATGGCCATTATGATCACTTCATGGGTTTTGGTGAATTTTACCGCGTTCAGTCCATGCCTGCTGTCTACGCCGCCCCACAAGTACTCGACTATTGTGGGAATATTTTCAGGTTCCTGAAGTTTCAGCGAAATCCTACAGAACCATTCCGTCCATTCAGCCTCTTCGGACTTGGGGTGACACTGGTTCCAGTAAATCATCCGCCTGTTGAGACCTATGGCCTTGTCCTGACTGATGGAAAGGCAAAAATAGCATTCACTTCTGATTCAAATGCTGATATCCCGCCGGAGACACTTTCGGTTTTTTCCAAAGCCGATCTCCTCTTCGTTGACGCACTGGTCCCGCCATCTATTCAAATCCCCAAGCACATGAACTATAACGAGGCCTGTGCTCTTGCAAAAAGACTCATGGTCGGGGATTTCAGATGTGTTCATATGAGCCACACCATACCCTGGGATCTCCCTCACACGGGGAAAGATGGAGAGACATTCTGTTTTTAAAAAAACTGGCTCCACAAAACAGCTGTCACCTCCCAGTGGATGCGTCAACACGGCAATGAGACCTTCATTGCGCTCAAATTTTCACTCGTTGGACTACACATACCTATATACCAGTTCATCTCTCAATGATAGGTGGGATGAATATCAAAATTCTTGAGCTTGAGAAGAATAAGGCACGTCTGATTATTTCAGGTGAAGGGCATACGTTCATGAACACCCTTACTGAGGAGATCCTGACCGATCCCGGTGTTGATGTTGCCCGGTATCTGATCAAATTCCAGTTCTCTGATCCTGAACTGCTGGTCACCACAAAGGGGGACCGTGATCCGCTTGCCGCGATCAAGGATGCCTGCACCCGCTTGTCAGGGTATTGTACGGAACTGCTGGGGAAGATCCCGGAAAAGTAGCAGCTGCAATAAAAAAATTATATCTGTTCTGTAAAAACAATTGAGCCAGATATCCGGGATATCCGTATTTTTACTTTTTGTCCCGGTTTTCCCCGAGGGATGTACATGATATACCGACCCATTCTCACGACCCCGTCTCCACGTTTACTGACCGACTGAACTTCAACGTCAAGTTCCTGTCCTTCCTGGAGATCACTTCCAACCGGCTCAGAACGTGCCTTCCTTTTCCGTACCGGCCGGTGCCCGCCACAAGCATCGCACCTGAGCAGGAGGACCCTGTCATCCTTCACAAGGCGGGTATCTGGTTTTCCGCATTCAGAGCAGATGACATAGTCATCAACATATCCCTTTACAAGGCCGTTAATCAGGGATGATTCGAACTTCCCGTTGAAGATAGCTCGTGTTCCGTCAATTTTTCCTGCCGTGCCAAGCTCACCAAGCAGATACTTCATGAGATGGTCCTGATCCCTGCGAACCACGTCGGCAATCTCTGCAAAATTTTCAAGAATTGTCGTTTTTCCTTCAATGTACACTCTGGCATCAGGGACGGTGAACCGTTCTGTGGACTCACTCTGCTCGGTCACATTGGAATATGCCTTTTTGAGGAGTGCCTCGTATGGATCAACCATATTCCTATATATTCCCTCCAGGCCCGTAAAAACCCCACCATGCTACCTCTGCGCGATGGAACTTTATGGTTTCAGAGAGAGAGCTCATCTATCACCATGTTGTCGGCCGCCGACCTTTCCACCATAAGAACTACCCTCAGACGGGAACCTACCGATGTCGAACTCGCATGCTTTGAAAATCTTTGGAGTGAACACTGCAGTTACCGATCAACAAAGCGCCTGTTAAAAACGCTCCCGACCAGCGGCGCCGATGTCATACTCGGCCCAGGTGATGATGCAGCGATTGTCCGTTTCAGCGAAAGGACAGCGCTTGCCATCTCTATGGAGAGTCATAATCACCCGAGTTACGTTGATCCCCATGATGGTGCGGCGACTGGGGTGGGAGGCATCGTTCGTGATGTTCTCTCGATGGGCGCTCGGCCTGTCGCGCTGATGGATCCGCTCTATTTCGGACCGCTCGACAGGGAAAAGAACAGGTACCTCCTTGAACACGTGGTGGAAGGGATAGGGGGATACGGGAATTGTATCGGGGTTCCTGTTGTGCGGGGAGATCTCGCGCTCGACAGCAGTTACAACGGCAATCCACTCGTGAATGTGGTCTGCGTGGGTATTGTCCATCCCGAACGTTTCATCACTGCGCGGGTAAAACAGCCGGGAAATCACCTCGTTCTCATCGGCGCATCGACAGGGAGGGATGGTCTTGGAGGAGCGTCATTTGCCTCCAGGGATTTGTCTGAAGATTCAGAAGCCGAGGACCGCCCGAGTGTCCAGATAGGGGATCCGTTCACGGAAAAGCTGCTCATTGAGGCCATCCTCGAGATGGCAGAGACGGGGAAGATCTTTTCCTGCCGGGATCTCGGAGCCGCCGGGCTTGCCGGGGCTTCCAGCGAGATGTGCAGCACATTTGGCGGTCTGATCCATGCTGATCGTGTACACCAGCGCGAACCCAATATGCGTCCGGTTGAGATCATGCTTGCCGAATCGCAGGAACGTATGCTTCTTGAGGTGGCGCCATCGGATGCATCCCTGATGGGCAGCATTGCCGAGAAATACGATCTCAAGTGGAGCGATATCGGGCAGGTGATCGCTGAACCCCGTTATATCGTGAAATTCCATGGGAAAACGGTCGCTGACATCCCGATCCTCTTCCTCTGCAGCGATGCCCCGGAATGTAACTGGGAGAGCCAGCCCTATAACGAAGTGAAACCATTTACCCCCCCTCCTGGAACGTTGGACGATCTCCTCCTCAAGGTTCTCTCCTATCCGGAAGTAGCACACCGGACCTGGGTGGTCGAACAATATGATCATGATGTTCAGGTAAGGACGATCTCTCTTTTCCACGATGCAGCTCTGTTACGTCTCGGAGGAGAATCCCTTGGTCTTGCTTTCTCCTGCGGATGCAACCCGCGACAGATATTCCTCTCCCCCTATAGCGGTACTGCAAATGCGGTATACGAGAATGCGGCAAACCTTGCCTGTATCGGGGCTGATCCGCTCTGTATCGTGAACTGCCTGAACTTTGCGAGTCCGGTCCATACCGATATCTACTGGCAGCTCTCTGAATGTGTGAAAGGGATGGGAGATATGGCCCGCAGTATCGGGGTCCCTGTAGTAGGAGGAAATGTCTCCCTCTACAACGAGAGCGATGAGATGTTAACCCGGATAAAACCAACCCCGTCGATTGGAATGGTTGGCCGGGTCCCTGTTACCCGTGCGGTGAAACCTGAACCCGGTATGGGGCTGGCAGTCTGCGGGCAGGAGGGAGCCCATTTTGGAGGATCGGTTCTCGATGCGATCCTTTCCTGCGGCGGAACGCCGCCTCCAAAAGCTGAACATTCTGTTCTGAAGGCCATCCGCTCATTGTCCGCTTCTGACAGGAATATTGCAGTAACTGACATCTCTCAGGGGGGTCTCGCTGCCGCACTTGCAACGTTTTTGCCAGGAGCGCGGGTGAGACTTGACGGTCCTGCACTTCCCACACTCCTTTCAGAGACATATGGAAGGTTTCTGATAGCGTATAAAAGCGAATCCTCACTGGAGGATCTCGACTGCAGAATAATCGGGGAGGTTACCTCAGAAGGACTCGAAATCCGGCATCCCGGGGGAATCTGCAGCCTCTCAAAAGATCAGCTCGAGTTTGCTCTTTCATCCTTTACCCGTATTATGAAGGGTTAGATCTTTTGGCGAGATGAATCGGAGAAGGAAAGGGCCCAATTCCCAAACTGCCGGGGGAATGCCCTTTTACACCGATATTAACCCATCGTGAATAGGATTTCCCCATAGAGTTCCCTTATACCGAGTCCCTGAATGTATAGAACCTATCAGGAGGGCGATGATCCTTTCATACTCTCTGGATTTTGGAAACAAGACTAATGCAGGGAATGAGCTGGAGGGTTGTTTTGCGTGGGCATACTCCCTTGAAATAAGGTTCCGCCAAAAATATCTCAAAAAGTGAACGGGAGGATTTGGATTACTTCTTCTGAAACTGGGGCATGAGGGAGCGGACTTCCTTTCCCACCTCTTCAATGAGGTGCTCTTCGTCCTCTTTTGTGAGCGCGTTGAAGACCGGTCTGTTGACCATGTTTTCAAGCATCCATTCGCGGGCGAACTCCCCTGTCTGGATTTCACGCAGGATCTCCTGCATGGCAAGGTAGCTTTCTGGGCCAATAACCCGTGGACCACGGGTGAGATCTCCATATTGTGCAGTATTTGAGATCGAATTACGCATCTTCGTAAAGCCTCCTTCGTAAATGAGATCAACAATCAGCTTGGTCTCGTGGAGTACCTCCAGATACGCCATCTCAGGTGCATAGCCAGCCTCGACAAGGGTCTCAAACCCGGCCTTGATAAGGGAGGTCATTCCGCCGCAGAGTACCGCCTGTTCTCCGAACAGGTCCGTCTCAGTCTCTTCACGGAAGCTCGTTTCCAGTACTACTGCGCGGGTTGCGCCAATCCCTTTCGCATATCCAAGGGCAATTTCCTGGGCATGACCTGAATAGTTCTGATGAACCGCAATAAGTGCCGGGACTCCTTTTCCTTCCTCGTACATCCTCCGTACCAGAGCACCGGGCCCTTTTGGTGCCACCATGATAACATCTACATCGGGAGGAGGAACGATCTGTCCGAAATGAATATTGAATCCATGGGAGAACATAAGGCATTTGCCGGTCGTCATATGGGGCTTTATCTCATTTTTGTATACTCCCCCCTGGTTTTCATCGGGGAGCAGTATCTGGACGACCTGTGCTGTTTTCACCGCTTCAGACACCGGATACACCTTGAAACCATCGGCCTTGGCAAGGTCCCAGCTCTTTCCCTGTCGGAGCCCTATGATGACGTCGAGGCCACTATCCTTCAGGTTCAGTGCCTGTCCTCTTCCCTGCGACCCGTAACCGATAACTGCGATACGTTTCCCATCGAAAACCGAAAGATCAGCATCGGATTCATAAAATTTCTTGATCATACTACGTCCAAGAGATATCGCTAACAGAGCACTTAAATATTATATAAAAAAATTACATTTCACACCCTGTCCAAAATACAATGAGCGGGAGCGATGCAATATTCACGAACTAAAGAATGCAAAGATGGGTCGAGATTTGCCAGACATCCAGTCAACAACCCCGGCAGTCCGTATCAACCTCACCCGTGTTGGCGTGAAGAATGTCAAGAAACTGGTTGAGGTTTCCCGGGGTGAGAAACGCCCGGTCATATTCATTTCCAATTTCGATGTTTTTGTTGATCTTCCGGGAAGTCTGAAAGGAGCGAACCTTTCGAGGAATTTTGAAGTTATTGACGAAGTTCTTCAGCAGGCAATCGATGGTGATGTTAAGGAGATCGAAGACCTCTGCAGCGTGGTGGCACGCAAACTGCTGGATCGTCATGAATATGCAGACCGGACGGAAGTTCTGATGAGAAGCCAGTTCATGGTCAAGCGGGAGACTCCGGTATCCCATACCAGTTGCCACGAAGTGGTGAAGGTCCATGCCCGTGCAGTTGCCAGGCGGACATTCCGTGATCCAATCGTTCGGAAGAGTATCGGTGCTGAAGTGACCGGAATGACGGCATGCCCTTGTGCACAGGATATCATGAAAGAGCGGGCGGTCTACGTCCTGAAAGACTTAAAAATCGAGGATGAAAAGATAGATGCATTCCTTCGTGAAGTTCCCATGGCAACCCATAACCAGCGTGGCCGGGGATTCCTCTGTATCGAAATAGATGATGATCAGCACGTAAAACTGGAAAAGATCATCAAGATTCTGAAGGACTCCATGAGCACCAATATCTTTGAATTACTCAAACGGGGTGATGAGAGCTATGTCGTTCTGAACGCCCATAAGAATCCCCGGTTTGTCGAGGACTGTGTAAGAGAAGTGGCAAAGAAAGTGCTTGCTGAATTCAGGGATCTTCCTGGCGATTCTCTCATTACCATCAAGCAGACAAACGAAGAGAGTATCCACCAGCATGATGCCTACGCGGAGCGCAGGGCTACTATGGCAGAGCTTTACGTCGAACTTAATGGCGAACAGAAATGAATCAACTCTGGCGATAGGTGCCATCAACAATTTTTTCTGACGCGGTGGGGTTGTGAATTTTCAAAAATCCCCTTCCGCTGCTGATTACCATTTCAGCAATATAATTTCCATATAAAATTAACTATTTTGGCATTTGAAGGCCATTTCGGACTGGAATAAGACACAGATGATATATACAGGAGTGAATCTATTGTAAATGAACGTACTCTGTACGGTCATTCATCCATTGAGATGAGTTGTGTGGATTAACACCAGTACCGCAAAAACGAACAACTCAATAATATGAGGCGATACTATTGTCGAAAATTGTAGAGATATCCCCAACCACAAGGCATGAGGGGCACTCAAAGCTCGTCCTCAAAGTGGACGATGCGGGCATCATTGAGCGTGGTGACTGGCTCTCCATCACCCCTGTACGGGGTGTGGAGAAGCTTGCCATTGGCAAGACCATGGACCAGGTGCCAAAGATCGCATCACGCGTCTGTGGTATCTGTCCGATTGCCCATACGCTTGCCGGAATCGAGTCGATGGAAGGTTCTATCCGGTGCGAGATCCCGAGGGATGCCAAGCTCCTCCGTATCGTGCTGCAGTGTGCCAACCGGCTCCACAGCACTGCGCTGCACAATATCCTGATTCTTCCCGACTTCTATATCCCGGGAACGGATACGAAGATCAATCCGTTCACCCCAGAAGAACCAGTCCGGAGTGTCGCAAAACGGATCCAGAGACTCAGGGAGATAGGCCAGACGATCGGCGAAATCGCCGGTGGTGAGGCAGTCCACCCGAGTAATCCCCGTGTCGGTGGAATGTACAAGGCCTGCACCCCGCGTGCGAAGAGCAAGATGTACGATCTTGCAAAGGAAGGCCTGGTTCTTGCCCACGAGCAGATGGATTTCATGATTGCCGTGATCAGGAATATGCAGAAGCGAGACTGGACAGAGGTCGGCGGAAAACAGATCCCGCTGCCAAAGACCCTCGGATACCACAACCAGGGCTACATGGCAGCCGATCCGATGTATGGCAGCTCAAACCTCGACGAGAACCCCGGCTGGGATCCACGGCGCTGGACTGATGTCAGGCCATGGGACTGGTACATGGGTGAGGGAGAAGTCAGCCTGGCAGATCCGAGCTACCCGATTGGCGGTACTTCCCCTGTCGGCACGAAAGTCAACCCCCAGATGGAAGCCTGCACCGGAGTCCCCTTATATGACGGTGCCCCTGTTGAGGTAGGGCCACGGGCAAGACTGGTCAAGTTCAAAAACTATGACGAGAAGGGAACCTGGGGCCAGCATGTCGCACGCCAGCTCGAGTACACCGACTGTCTCTATACTATCATCAATGCCCTTGATGAGTACAATCCCTCAGGAAAGGTCCTTGCAGATCCCATTCCCCAGGGAGATGGTTCTATGGGCTGGGCAGCGAATGAGGCCCCCCGTGGCACTGATGTCCACCTTGCAAAGGTCAAGGATGGCCGTGTGCTCTGGTACGAGATGCTCGTTCCGACCACCTGGAACTTCCCGACCTGCAGCCGTGCACTGGCAGGTGCGCCTTGGCAGGTTGCCGAGATGGTGGTACGCGGTTATGATCCGTGCGTCTCATGCGCTACCCACATGATTGTCATTGATGAAGACAAGAGGATAGTTGCCCAGAAACTCATCCAGTGAGTGTAACCCCATGCTGTTTCCGGAAATTGTGGTTGCAGGGTGCGGGAATCCGCTCTTTGCTGATGACGGGTTTGGCCCCGCCGTAGCAGAAGAATTAGGCCGCCTCGAAATCCCCGATACAATAAAGGTCATTGACGCCGGACTCGGCGGACCTCATTTTATTTTTTCCCTGATTGATCCCGAGCATACAAAACGGCTCATCATCATCGATATTGCCGATTTTGGTGCAGAACCGGGTGAGATAAGGGACTTTTCGGTCGAGGATCTGCCTGCGGGGAGCTACCGGGATATCCATTCGTGGGATCTCACCGAGCCGCTCCAGCGCCTTAAAGATACCATCGATATCACGGTTATCGGATGCCAGCCACGGAGGGTTACTGCCCCTGAGTTCGAATTGGGGCTCACTGATGAAGTACAGAAGGCAATCCCAAGAACTGTCCGTCATGTATTGGAGTTAATAGGGGTGGACTATGGGATGGCTATCAAGAATCTTCGGAACGAAGGACAGCAGCAAAAAACCGGAAGAGAGACCTGTTCCGGTGAAAGCTGATGTTGAAAAAAAGGCAGAAGTTTTACAAAAGGAGGATAAGCCTGTGGCAGACAAGATAAAAGTTGGCCATGTACACATGAGTGGATGTACAGGCTGCCTTGTATCCTTAGCAGACAATTACGGAGGATTGCTCACAATCCTTGACAGATATGCTGACCTGGTCTATGGCCTGACCCTTGCAGACGTTCGCCACATCCCCAAGATGGATGTTGCGCTTGTCGAAGGATCGGTCTGCATCCAGGACAAGATTTCAGTTGATGAGATTAAAGAGACACGCGAGAAAGCAGCAGTTGTTGTTGCTGTTGGGGGATGTGCCTGTTATGGTAATATCACCAGGTTCAGCCGTGGCGGCCAGCCCAACCAGCCGCAGCATGAATCATTCCTTCCCGTGGGCGACCTCATCAAGGTGGACGTGTATATCCCCGGATGTGCACCGACCCCTCAGTTGATCAGGAACGTCTGTGTGATGGCATACCTGCTCCTCAAGGGGAACAAGGACCAGCAGGAACTTGCCAAGAAGTATCTGACCCCGCTCATGCAGCTTGCAGAGCGTGGCACAGAGGCATGCGGGTGCGACCTGATGTACGATGTCATCAACCAGGGGCTCTGCATGGGATGCGGGAGTTGTGCTGCAGCCTGTCCTGTCAGGGCAATCACCCATGAATACGGAAAGCCCAACGTGAACCGCGAGATGTGCATCAAGTGCGGTGCCTGCTATGCCCAGTGCCCGCGGAGCTTCTTCAACTTCGATGTCATTACCGGATTCGAGGGGATACTGGAAACCATTGATGGAGCTCTCAAGTGAGGTGAACATGATGGGAACTGAACTCGGTAATTATAAACTCTGTGTATCAGCACGCAGCACTGACAAGGAGATCCTGAAAAAAGCTCAGGATGGGGGTATCGTAACCCAGCTCTTCGCGTATGCCCTTGAAGAAGGGATCATTGACGGCGCAATCGTCAGCGGACCCGGTGACGAGCCCTGGAGGCCACGCTCATTTGTTGCTACCTCCGTGGAAGAGCTGATGAAGTCAAGGGGAACCCGGTACAACATCAGCCCCAACGTCTCCTTCATCAAGGAGGCAACACGGAGCTACGGTCTCGACAGGATTGGGATCGTCGGAACTCCCTGCCAGATGCAGGCGGTCCGGAAAGGCCAGCTCTACCCCGCGGGTCTTCGTGATGTTCCTGACAAGATTGCCCTTGCAGTTGGTATCTTTTGTATGGAGAACTTCCCCTACCAGAGTATCAAGCAACTTGTTGAAGACCATGCCGCGATGAAACTCGAATCTGTCAAGAAGATGGAGATCGGGAAAGGAAAGTTCTGGGTATACGGCGAGCGCGGACAGGTGGTCCAATTGCCACTGAAGGTTACCCACAAATACGAACAGCCAGGCTGCCATGTCTGCCTCGATTACGTTGCAAATCTCGCTGATGTCTCCACCGGTTCTGTCGGAAGCCCGGACGGCTGGAGCACGGTATTTGTGCGGACCAAGAAAGGCGATGACATCTGGACGAAAGCAATCGCTGCAGGATGCTTTGAGACAAAATCCATTGAGCAGGTGAAACCCGGGCTCGAGCTTGTCTCAAAACTGGCCAACGAGAAGATTACCAAGAACCAGAAGACCGTAGAAGAGCGGGCAAAGTTTGGCGTCAACAAGGCGCTCAGGAATCCCTACATCAGCCCGAAATAATACTCTTCAAACATTTTTTTTTCCGTAAGTAACCGATTTTTTTGTCTGCTGCAACGTTCGTCCTTTTACCCGGTTATCATTTAGTGGATATCCGTCGCCCATGCAGGTTTGAAAAAGGGAAGTGAGATATCCGGAAGAGAAAGTGTTCTGATCCCAGACCATAAAACTGCTCTGTCTTGAAAAGGAGAGGGATTCTTTTTTTATTTCCAGACATCAACCGGATTTATCATCGCATCGATTAAAAGATCAAAATCCATGGCCTTTATCCATCCCGCTTTCTCAAACATGTTCATAAAACAGATGCCGACGAGATGGGCACCGGGATGTTTCTCGACTGCCGACTTCACCTGGTCCATTGTGACGGGAACATTGGGCATCGAGAGCCCGCCCATTACCACCACTGCTATCGGATTCACGATCTTCACTGCGCCCCCTGCCTGCATCCCAATATCAGGGACAAGTTTCATCTTTTGTGCTTTTTCCTCGTCTACATAGGGAACAAAGACCTGTTCAAGGTCCATGCTCCTGACTGCAAACGCGAGGAGCTCGACAAACGGTGTGCAGGTGCCCGGACAGCCATAATACACGACCTGATCACCGGCGGCGATCCCTTTTTTCTCCATATATTCCTTGAAAGGCCGCAGCATCCCGGGAACGCCCTGAAAAACCTCTTTTTGTTTCATGACCATCACTGGTATTCCATTACCGGACCCACCGGCAGCCGGCCGGATTACCGGGAATGTAAATAGGGAGATTCTCCAATATTAAAGTAACATTTGTACAAGCGGGGATTTTAAGCGTGAAAAAAATTCTTGTCTGTTATTCAACCCGGTATGGCTCCACAGGAGAGATCGCCGGGATGATAGGAGAGGAGCTGGATTCAACAGGATATGAGGTGACGGTTCAGCCCATAGCCAGAGTGAAGGATCCAGGCGAATACGATGCAGTTGTTATCGGGAGCCCGCTCTACATGGGAAAATGGCTCGCTGAAGCACGCGATTTTGTGAGCAGGTTTCGTCATTCTTTGGGAGAACGGCCTGTTGCTGTATTTTCCATCGGCTACTCAATGAAGGACCGGACGAAGGAACATTTACAGAGCGGAGAAGATGCCCTTGAAGCCATACGGATATTCATCAATCCGATCAGGACCGGGTTTTTCCCAGGAAGGGTAGATCCGGACCTGATGTCTCCCGCTGATAAGGCAGTGATAAGGCTAGGAGGGGTTACTCCTGGTGACTTCCGGGAAGAAGACCTGGTGAGAACCTGGGCTAAGACTCTTGCAGGAGCAATGTCAGAAGAAATCAAGTAGAACATGGATTCGCCCCCGTTTCAGGGCTCTTGGGATTCCTCAAAGGAGGGGGAGAATCCTGTGTGCGAGGTCTGAGTGATGTATGATTCCTCACCTATCGATTCTCTTTTATTCCGGCGACGAATCTTGCAAGTGCTTCCCGTGCGCTTGAAGGATCTCTTGCAGAGATCTCATAGATATATCTGGTTTCAGGCAGATCTCTTCTCACCATCGCCGGGCATGACTCTACCACATCACATTTGTTGAGCATCAAGCCAAGAGGGACGTGACTATCAACGAGATCATAATAGAGGCGCTTTGTGAAATCATCGACCGCACATGAACAATCAACCAGAAGAAGAGCAGCATCCATCCCTTCCATGATGATCCGGCGGGCGAATTCAAACCGTTCCTGTCCTGGCGTACCAAAAAGGTGAACTGGAACATCATCCATCATCACTTTTCCGTAATCCAATGCGACAGTAGTGGTACCGTCACCGGATGCAGTATCAACATGGCGAGATGCAGGGTCGACTGCCTGAATGAACGTTGACTTCCCTGCATGGTAAGAACCGAAGACCACTATCTTCAGCCGTGACTCTTGCATTGTGCAGTTATGGCAATGATTTTTTTATTAACTGTTTCGATCTTTTTCCCTTACAAGGATTTACTCATTAGCGTTTCTGCCAATGGACAGTTACACATTTCATCGGTTTTATTCCCTTTCACACTCAAGACTTATGCCATGTCTGAAGTGAAGGGACACCCAGCCGGAAAACAAGTACTATTTGAGACCTCGATGGGCGAAGTCGTCATCGAACTGTACGGCGACATGCCTTTGACCGCGGGGAACTTCGAAAAACTGGTTGCATCGGGATTTTACAACGGGATCATGTTCCATCGTGTGATTGATGGTTTCATGATTCAGGGGGGCTGCCCCAAGGGAACGGGCACCGGAGGACCGGGCTACGTGATAAAGGACGAGTTTACAGCGGCCAACAATAATAACAGGGGTACAATCTCGATGGCCAATGCAGGCCCCAACACCGGCGGAAGCCAGTTCTTCATAAATCTGGTCGACAACAACTACCTTGACAAAAATCATCCCGTCTTCGGGAAAGTCATACGTGGAATGGATGTTGTTGACAAGATCGGGAAAGTGAAAACCGACCGGAACGACCGCCCGCTTTCACCCATTACTATCACGAGGGCATCAGTTCATTGAAGGGGCAACTCCCCACTCAATGGTCTCATACATCTTTTTCTCTCATGGTACGGGTTAACTTCCTTCCCCGGTTATATAGTTCATTTCGGTCATTGCCTATACAGAGATCACATAATGACAATTGAAAACGATGACCCGCTCTGGCAAGAAACCTTCATAATAAATCACGGACCTCCCAGAAGAGAGGGAACAATCAATTCTTCGCCTCCATAACTTCAATTTTCCTCACTGAAGAGGCTGAGAAATCAGGAGAGGGATTGAAAATATGAATGCGATCGTTATAAAAAAGAAGACCGTATGGATCAGGCCAGATAATCAGACGGTGTCGGGATCTGTTCCTTGAGACCCTTTCGCTTCCGTATAGAGGTCACCACTTCTTTTACCATACCTGCAGGGACGATCTCAAATCCAGCAAACTCGGTACTCCACATCGCCCGGCCCTCAGTAGCAGACCTGATATCGCCGGCAAACCCGAAGAGCTCGGCGACGGGTGCCTTTCCGACCACGGTGATGGTGTCGCCCTCACTCTGCATATCAAAGACCTGCCCCCTCCTTCCCTGTATCTGGGAGGTTGCACTTCCCATCTGGTCGGTGGGAACGGTGATCTGGATTTTCTGGACAGGCTCAAGGAGCGAGTCTCCAGCGAGGAGAATTCCAGCCTTTATTGCACTTCGCACTGCCGGGATGACCTGCGCCGGACCCCTGTGGATTGCATCCTCGTGGAGCTTCACATCGACAAGACGCATCTTGAGGTTCTGGACGGGCTCATCGGCAAGGGGGCCCCCGGCAAGGGCCTCATGAATACCTTCGATGATCAGTTCCATCGTCTCGTTGAGGTACTGGATACCCTTGGTCATGTCGATCAGCATGTTCGTCCCTTTGATATCCTTGATACTCTTTGCCTCGTCCTTGTCCATTCCCGCCTTCATCAGAACATCACGCCGTTCCAAGGCCTGCTGGTTCATGGAAACCTCGCCATTCTTGATCAGGTCCACAATCTCCTGGGGCAGTGCTTCGATGTCAAAATAGAACCTGTTGTGCCGGTTTGGCGATTTTCCTTCGACCGCTTCCACCTTCTGGGTCACTGTTTCACGATAGACGACAATAGGTTCGGAAGTGATGATTTCAACACCCTTGTCCCTCTTGATACGCCCGGTGATGATCTCAAGGTGAAGTTCCCCCATCCCCGAGATGAGGTGTTCTCCAGTCTCTTCGTTGATGGTGATAACAAGGGTCGGGTCCTCTTTGGCCACCTGGCGGAGCACTTCAACGAGCTTTGGCAGGTCCTTCATATTTTTGGCCTCGACTGCCACGGTCATGACCGGTTCACTATAGTGCTTGAGGGATTCGAAGGGGGTCATTTCCATGAGCGAAGTCACGGTGGATCCGACAATGGCATCTTTGAGACCGGTCACTGCTGCAATATTCCCGGCCACAATCTCATCGACCTCGACTCTTTTCGGTCCCATGAAGATACCGACCTGCTGGAGACGGTTCTCTTTCATTGCCGAACCCATCACATAGAGACCATCACCCCGCTTGAGGCGCCCTGAGAAGAGACGTCCTGTTGCAACTTCTCCTGCGTGGGGATCAAAGGAGATGTCAGTCACCATCAGGGCAACCGGCCCGTTCGGGTCGCAGCTGAGCATGGATTTTCCTTCCTTTGTTTCCTTGTCCCCGTGCCAGATCGCTCCGATACGTCGTTTCTGGGCATCTACGGGGTTTGGCAGGTGACGGACCACCATATCGAGTAAAACCTCGGAGAGGGGGCTGTTCTTGGCAAGGTATTTCATATCCCCTGAACGGCACCGGTTGTATACCTCCTTGAAGGAGACCCCGCTCTTCTTCATGTACGGAACCGAGACCGCCCAGTTGTAGAGGGCGGAGCCGAATGCTACCGTTCCAAGTGAAGCGTCCAGTTTCCAGCCGTTTTTATATGACTCTTCGTTCATGCCCTTGATCAGCTTGTTGACCTTGTCGATCACTTTTCCAAGCCGGATCTGCATCTCCATCTCGTCTACCTTGAGCTCGTTGATGAGACGATCAACTTTGTTGATGAAAAGGACCGGGCGGACCTGTTCCTTGAGCGCCTGCCTGAGCACCGTCTCTGTCTGGGGCATGGTACCCTCGACTGCATCGACGAGGACAACAGCCCCGTCCACCGCACGCATTGCACGGGTAACATCGCCACCGAAGTCAACATGTCCGGGGGTGTCAATCATGTTGATGAGATATTCCTGCCCGCCATACTCGTGCACCATTGATACGTTACTAGCATCTATGGTGATACCACGCGCCTGCTCTTCCTCATCCGAGTCCATGAAGAGTTGCTTTCCGGCAAGCTCCTCACTGATGATCCCGGCACCGGCAAGCAGGTTGTCGGAAAGGGTGGTCTTCCCATGGTCAATATGCGCTACGATTCCGATATTCCGGATATGCTCCGGCTGGTTCATCAGCTCTTTTACACGGTCTATGGATTTCCTGCCTCGGGCCATAACAACACCACAAAAAAGGATTACTTATCGAGCGGACTTTGCTATTCGTTCGCGCTCTTCTTTTTTATTCACTGCAAAAGCCTTTACATCGCCTTTCGATGCTGCAATCAATTCATCAGCGAGACATGCGGCAACAGGTTTCTTGTTCTTGTGGGCAGCCTTGTACACCGCCTCTGATATGAAGTAGAGACCTGTATTCACACGCCTGATCGGGGCGGTATCAACGGATTTCGGAACATTGATCCCTCCGTATTTCAGCCGGACCGTCTCTTCCCTTGGGCCGGTATTGGCAATTGCCTCGACAAGGACCTGGACGGGGTTTTTCTTTGTCTTCTGGTGAACGATCTCGAACGCGTCACGTACGATACGGGTTGCAAGCTGTTTGTTTCCGGTATTCATCTCCGATTTCATGAGCCGGTTAATCAGCCGCTCCACAATCAGCATGTTCGCCTTGTTGAACTCCTGCCTGGTGAATTTCCCGGTCGTGTGAGGGACAATCACCGGATTCAGCCCTACATACCTGACCAGCCCGGGATCAGCTATCTGGACCTCAGAAAGATCCCACCGGTTGAAGAGAAGTCGTTGTCCTGCTTCGGTTTCTGCCATGCCGCTCACCTGCGTGGTTTCTCCTTCCTTCCAATCACCATTTCATGGAGGCAGACATTGTTCACTTTGGTCACAACATACCGGACACCCGGGATATCGCCCATTGACCTGCCGAGTCTCCCGCCTATGCCTTCGATCTCGACCTCATCGTGCTCATCGATGAAGTTGATAGCCCCGTCCCCCACTGCAAAAGCGGTGACCTGACGGCCGTTCTTGATCAACTGCACCCGCACACATTTTCTGATTGCCGAGTTCGGCTGTTTTGCCTCAACACCGATCTTCTCGAGCACGATCCCGCGTGCCTGTGGTGCACCCTCAAGGGGGTCAGATTTTACATTGACACCAGAATGGCTCCGGACATATTTTGGATCACTCCACCGGAACTTCTTAGCGTCGCGAGTCAGCTTCCTTGCTGCGAACTTACCCTGTCCCATGCATTATCCTCATTGGTTTGGTCTCGACGATGTGGATACGCCCCACTGTGTTATATAAAATCGCGCGGAACGGTTTTATATGTTGTGGAGTCGCCAACCTGTGCCTGAATAGGTTATCCTGCATTGATAATAATATTATACCTGCTTTGGGTGTACCAATACTGATGAATTCCCGAATTTACAAGTCTGTTCATTTTGACGCAAGCCACCGGCTCATGCATTACCACGGGAAATGTGCGCATCTCCATGGTCACCGATGGCATGTGGAAGTATGGCTTGAGGGAAAAGTGGATGACACCACCGGGATCCTTGTTGACTACAATACTATCAAATCCATAATAGAGCGTTTCGACCACCAGACCATCCTTAACCAGGATGATCCGATGGTATCCTGTATCAGCCAGTTTCAGCCTGTCGTCACAACCAAAGGCGATCCTACGAGTGAGCTTCTTGCAGGATTACTCAGGGATACCATCGATGCAGAATGCAGAGACTCAGGGTTAGTTGCACATGTCGTGAGGATACGGGTCTGGGAATCCGAAACCTGCTTTGCTGAGCTAAGACATGAAGATCATTGAGATATTCAGGAGCATCCAGGGTGAGGGCAGCTCGCAAGGCTATCCCACTATATTTCTTCGGTTAGCCGGCTGTAACCTGAACTGTACCTGGTGCGATACCAGGTATGCCCGTGAAGGTGGTACTGATGTATCCTGCGAAGAGATTCTCCAGGAGATCGCTGAATTCACCGGCAACCGCCTCTGCATAACCGGGGGTGAACCTCTTCTGCAGGGGGATCAACTCCTGCCTCTTCTGGCTATCCTTCACAAAAAAGGATACCAGATTGTCATCGAGACGAACGGAACAAGGGATTTCCGACCTTTCCAGCCGTATGCCTCGATCTGTATGGACATAAAATGCCCTTCGTCTGGAGAGAAGAGTGACCACTCCCTCCTTGGTTTTATCTCTGAACAGGACAGTGTCAAGTTCGTGGTCGGTGATAGTGACGATTGCAGGTATGCTGAAGAGGTCCTCACCTCTCACCCGATCCGGGGCGAGATATTCTTCTCTCCTGTTCACGGAGCGGATTATGGTGCAGTCGCAGAGTACATTATGAAGCGGAACCTTCCAGGACGGATACAACTGCAGTTGCATAAAATAATAGGAGTAAGATGATGAAGGCGGTCTGTTTGTTATCAGGGGGTATGGATTCAGCAACCCTGGTTTATTATGCCCACGAGCAGGGGTATCAGGTCTCCTGCCTCCACTTCAACTACGGCCAGCGAACTGAGCGAAAAGAGAGGATTTCGGCCCATACGATCGCTACGCTGATCGGTGCAGAAGAATTTATAGAAGTTGACCTGAACTACCTGACCCGGTTCGGCGGAAGCAGCCTCACTGACCGCAGCCTCACTGTTGATACGTTTCAGGAAGACCGCACGGAGATTCCGAACACCTATGTACCATTCCGTAACGCAAACCTTCTTTCAATAGCGACCAGCTTTGCTGAAGCCAGGGGCGCCGGGGCTATCTTCATTGGAGTCCAGTCCCAGGATTACAGCGGGTATCCCGATTGCCGCCCGCAATTCATTGAGGCTTTTCAACGGTTGATCGATGTCGGAACAAGGGACGGGACCTCCATCCGGATTATGGCACCCTTCATCACCATGACAAAGAGCGAGATACTTGCGATCGGTACACGCATGAACGTCCCCTATGAACATACCTGGTCATGTTACCAGAATGAGGATCGGGCATGCGGTGTCTGCGGATCCTGTCATTTCAGGAGGGCTGCTTTTGAATCGCTCGGTCTTTGTGATCCCATCACCTATGAGGAGGACTGATGATGGAGATCTATAAGGGAACCAGGTTATCGGTAGAGAGAATAAAAGTCCGCCTTCCGAATGGCCAGGAGAGAGACCGGGTGGTGGTTCACCCAGGAGATGCGGTAGCGGTCCTCCCCGTCAGAGCGGATATGAGCTGCTACCTGATCCGGCAGTTCCGTTACCCAATAGGCACTTCAATTCTTGAAGCTCCGGCAGGGACGCTTAATCCCGGAGAAAAGCCGGAAGAGACCGCGTACCGGGAATTGATCGAAGAGACCGGTTTCCAGGCTGCCACCCTTATCCCAAGGGGCTTTCTCTACACCACTCCCGGATTCAGCGATGAACGTATATTCCTCTTCGAAGCCCATGACCTTTCACCATCCTGTCTTTATGAGAAGGACGAAGACGAACAGATCGAAGTGATTCGGCTCCCTCTTTCAGACATCCCTCCAATGATACAGGATGGCCGGATTTCGGATGCAAAGACTATTGCCCTGGTCTACCGTTGTCTCGGCCCGGGTGCCATATGATCGATTCCTTTTTCACCTGCTTTCAGCCGGGCGCAATTTTATGGGTACAGGGACTGAATAAAGATAAGCTTTTGAGCACCGGTGAGACCTGAAATGGCAGAAGAAGCCGAGATGGATAACGCGCGGCGACGATATGAATTTAAGAAAACCCTGGAGAAGCTGCAGGCAAAACAAGGGAGTGGAACAGAGCTTATCTCTCTCTATATCCCTCCCGACAAGCAGATCTATGATGTCACCGCTCAGCTCAGGGACGAATTCGGGCAATGTGCAAACATCAAGAGCAAACAGACCCGCACCAACGTCCAGAGTGCCATCTCCTCAATCCTCTCACGTCTGAAATATTACAAGAGTCCTCCCTCCAATGGGATGGCGGTGTTCTGCGGCACCATACAGATGGGAGGAGACCGCTCCGACCTCGAATGCACGATCATCGAACCGCCTGAACCCCTCAACCTTTACATATACCGATGCAGTTCGAATTTCGAGCTTGAGCCCTTAAAGCAGATGTTAGAGGAGAAGATGGTGTACGGGCTCCTTGTTCTCGACAGGCGTGAGGCATACTGGGGATTCTTACGGGGCAACCGCATCGAGCCGATCGGAGGAGTCACCTCAACCGTCCCGGGAAAGCAGAGGAAAGGAGGTCAGTCGAGTGCCAGGTTCCAGCGACTCCGTGAGATTGCGATTGATGAATTCTATACCAAGATTGGCGAGCGGGCCAGTGCAATTTTCCTCGCAGAGAAGGATTTCTTCGAGCGGTTCCAGGGTGTGCTGATCGGTGGACCGAGCCCTACAAAGGAAGAGTTCGAGGCAGGAAAATACCTCCACCATGAGATACAGAAACGGATCATCGGACTCTTTGATGTGGCGTACACAAACGAGGATGGCTTGTCTGAGCTGGTGGATGCTGCAAAAGATGCTCTCAAAGGACAGGAAGTCGTAAAAGAGAAGGAGGTGATGGAGCGTTTCTTAAAGGAGCTGGTGAAAGATGCCGGGCTTGCCTCATACGGTGAAGAGAGCGTCAGGCAGAACCTCGAGCTCGGTTCTGTCGATGTCCTGCTCCTCTCAAGCCGCCTTCGGAAATCAAGGGTCAAGATCACCTGCCAGAGTTGTGGCCATTCTGAAGAGAGGACGGTTTCCCTTGAACCTGGCAAAACGGTTGAAGATATTCTCACCCATTCGTGCCGGTTATGCACCGCACCGCTGATTGTCGAATCTGAGGTTGATATTGTTGAAGAGCTAACGAATCTCGCTGATCAGACCAGCACCAGGGTGGAGATCATCTCCGATGATTTTGAAGAAGGGGCAATCCTGTACAACGCGTTTGGCGGAATTGCTGCAATTCTTCGGTACAGGACGGGATCATAATGTATCTTGAAATCTATGGGACAATTGAGCGGGCTCTTGCCGCAGCAACCGGAATACCTCACCCCACCCTGACCGATGGCGGGATCCATGCGGATTTTGCCACGGCCATCTCATTTGAAAGGGCCAAGGCACTCCACCGTCCGCCCGTCCAGATAGCAGAGGAGATCGCAACAGCACTCCGGGCGGATTCGTCCCTTGAAGGGATCACCATCGAGACCAAAGGACCCTATATCAACTTTCAGACGGGCCCGACGTTTCTCAAGTCATCGGTTGAAGCCGCACTCCAGCCTGGCTATGGCACGCTTTTGATGAAAGGAGGCCGGGTTGTGCTTGAACATACCAGTGCCAATCCGAACGGGCCTCTCCATGTCGGTCATATCAGGAATACTATTATTGGAGATACCCTCGCACGGCTGTTCCGGAAAGCCGGCTACCGGGTCGAGGTCCAGTATTACGTGAATGACATGGGCCGGCAGATTGCCATTGTCGCATGGGGATTTTCACACCTTGATGGAGCACGAAAGGATGGGGAGAAAGGGGACCATCATGTCGCTCGCGTTTATATAGCGGCAAATCGTGAAATAGAGAGAGATCCAGGGATCGTACCTGAGATCGACCTCCTGATGCAGCAGGTTGAGAAGGGGGATCCCAAGACAGCGGTATTGTTCAGGAATGCAGTCTCCGAATGTCTCGAAGGGTTCAAGGTTACCCTGGCGCTCCTCTCTGCCCGGCATGATCGGTTTGTCTGGGAGAGCGACTTTGTCAGGAACGGGGATACGGAACGCCTTCTCAATAGGGTGAGAAGGATGGAGGAGTGTCATGAAGACGGAAAACTGTGGCTCGATCTTTCGAACGAAGGTTTCGAAAAGGAGTATATCCTCCGGCGAAGTGACGGTACCTCGGTCTACGCTGCACGGGATCTCGCATACCATATTTGGAAGGGAAGAAACTTCGACCGTTTAATCGATGTTCTCGGGGCTGATCACAAGCTGATAGGGGCACAGCTCATCGCGACGCTCAAACTAATCGGGGAGAAAGCACCTGAGATCGTGCACTTTGAATTTGTCTCGCTCCCGGAAGGATCCATGAGCACCCGGGCGGGGAAGTTCGTGTCTGCAGATGAACTTATCGAAGAGGTGACACGAAGGGCTTATGAGGAAGTCACGTTACGCAGGGATGATCTTGACGAGAACACCAAACAGGAGATTGCCCGCTCGGTTGCCATCGCTGCAATCCGTTACGACATCGTGAAAATATCCCCCGAGAAGAGCACCGTGTTCAACTGGAAAGAGGCCCTCGATTTTGAGCGACAGAGTGGTCCATATATCCAGTATGCCCATGCACGGGCTTGCAGCATTCTCGATAAAGCAGGTGGATTCGACACGGCATTTGAGTTCACCATGGAGAGCGAGATCGCGCTTGCCAAGCATATCGCAAAATTCCCTTTTGTGATCAGGAATGCAGTACAGGACCTAAAACCACATCTCGTTGCCACTTACGCAAGGGAACTTGCAGACTTCTTCAATGTCTTCTACCAGTTTGAACCAGTGCTGAAGAGCAAGGGAGTTACCAGGCAGAGCAGACTCACGCTGGTGAAAGCAACGAAAAACACGCTCGCGGAAACACTCGGGACACTTGGTATCGATGCCCTCGTCACCATGTAAGGCACTCCGGGGACAGGGGTATCAGTTCTTCTCACCAGAATCATCTGCAGCCGTCAAGCCCTGTCTCTGGTGTAAAAAGGCGCTGAAAGGAGGAGCACAATGTTACAAGCACCAGTTTTACGGTATACAGAGCCATCGATGCATCCAGATGACCCCCACCCTCCGATGCAATCACCGGTGTCTTTTCTGCTGGCGATCATTTGAACATGAGTATCCGGGCGAAAGGGAATGCACCCCTGGAGAGATCCTCGCGGGCCTCTATGATCTCCAGAAACGAGCCCTTTCAGGATACAAGGTCTCGCCCTATGTAACCAGTGAGCGATTTGCAGAAGCCCTCAGGCCGGCACATATTGCCATCTCCCTTTCAGGGGAACCCACACTCTATTCACACCTCCCTGAACTGATCGATCTGCTCAAGACACAAGGATTTACCACGTTTCTGGTGAGTAACGGAACAAATCCGGATGTGATTTCACAATGTTTTCCCTTCCAGACCTACATCTCCCTTCCTGCACCAGACCAAGAGACCTATCTCAGCATATGCAGGCCTTCAGCAGACTACTGGGACCGGATATGCAGGAGCCTGACCCATCTCTCGACTAGGAGATCGGCGGTGCGGGTGACCCTGGTCCGGGGTCTCAACGATCACAGTCCGGAAAAGTATGCCGCACTGTTTGAGAAGTCAAACGCCCGATATGTCGAAATAAAGGGATATATGTATCTTGGATACAGTAGAAAACGATTGAACAGGGAGCATATGCCGGACCATGCCTACATAAAAGAGTTTGCTGAGAGGATTGCGGAATACTGTGACTATCGGATCACCAATGAGAATGCCCCGAGCAGGGTCATCCTTCTGGAGAACACAGCATGAGATTCAACCCGGAAGAATACCGGAAAGCTGCGAGGGATCATTTCGAACAGGCCTGGCACAAGGGTCCTCTTGTCGTTACTCCTCCAGGCCGAGAGCAGGAGTATCCACGACTGCAGTATCGGAAGGCGTTGCCCCACCCTATCTTTGAGATGGTGGGCCGTCTCAGGGAGACCTATCTCCTTCTGGGATTTGAGGAGGCCTGCAATCCTATCATCGTAGAGGAGCAGGAAGTGTACCGCCAGTTTGGCCCGGAAGCCAGTGCAGTGCTCGACCGAGTATTTTACCTAGGAGGACTCGAGCGGCCAAACCAGGGTATAGGGAAATCAGAACTCGACGGAATTGCTGCCATAACGGGAAAGCAGGTGAGCGCGGAGGAGGAAGATCGTCTCCGCGAGCTTCTTCAGTCATATAAAAAATCTGTTATCGACGGCGATGATCTTATTCATGCCACATCCCATGCGCTTGGAATCGATGATGGAGCAACCGTAGAGATCTATGAGAAAGTGTTCTCCGCATTCAGATCACTGGAGCCTCGGTCCTCCCGAAATACCCTCCGGAGCCATATGACAAGCGGCTGGTTCATGACGCTCTCGCATATCTGGGAGAAGCGCCCGCTTCCTCTCCGGATGTTCTCAATAGATCGCTGTTTTCGACGGGAGCAGGAAGAGGGTCCGACCAGGCTGATGAGCTACCATTCTGCATCGTGTGTCATCGCAGGGGATGACGTGACGATCGAGGATGGGAAAGCAGTGAGCAGAGCGCTCCTCTCTTCATTTGGTTACACCGATTTCCGGTTCCAGCCTGATGAAAAACGATCGAAATATTATATGCCAGGTTCCCAGACCGAGGTGTATGCCCGCCATCCGGTCCATGACTGGGTAGAGGTGGCTACTTTCGGGATGTATTCGCCTTCGGCACTGGGTGAATACGGTATAGGTATCCCGGTGATGAATCTCGGCCTGGGGGTTGAGCGGCTCGCAATGATTGCCTACCAGTCAGATGACGTAAGGAGACTCACATTCCCCCAGTTCTTCCCCATCGATCTGACCGATTTCGAGATCGCGCGTGCAATATCATTCAGGGAAGAACCGAAAAGCCCTATCGGAAAAAACCTCGCCCGTTCCATCATATCAGCTGCTGAATCTCATGGAACAGAACCGGGCCCCTGTTCGTTTCTGGCATCGGAAAGTGAGATCGAAGGGAGACCTGTTCGTGTATACGTGGAGGAGCCGGAAAGCGGCACAAGACTGCTCGGACCAGCGTGCATGAACAGGATCTATGTTCTTTCCGGCTCAGTGATGGGAGTACCTGCCACTGAGAAATGGAAGGAAGTCCGCGAGGCGGGGGTGGATTCCGGGATTACCTACCTGGCTGCAACGGCTGCTCTTGCCGCGGCACGAATTGAAGAGGGCGTTCGTTGCGGTCGGCCTGTCACAGTCCAGGTAAAAATGGCAAAGCTGCCGAGCGATATCAACATCAGGATTGAAGATTATGCCATGAGGTATATCACGGACCAGAAGAAAAAAGTGGATCTCCGGGGACCCGTCTTCTTCACCGTGCGTTCTGAACTTGTGACCTGATACCCGGTTATCGCTCACCCACCCCTTTCACAGGTCGCAATTGCCCTCCCATTTTTGCAGGACTCGTTCGAAGGATATTTAGAATTTTTACTTCATTCATGAAAATAATGCAATACCATCGTAATAATTCAGCATCATTTAACCCCCAAGGGGAAGGATCTGATAATAAATTCCCAAAAGAATTCACCGGAATTCGAAGCATTCGAAGAGAGTGTGCCCGGAGAAAAGGGGGAGCCCCGGGGATTTCTCTTCAGGGTCTTTAGGACTGCAGAGGGGGAGGGGGTTGCCCACACTCCTTGACTGGGCTTTTCCCATTACCTCTCCATAGAGTTCATCAGCAAGGGGATTCAAATAATGCAGCCGTGCACTGTGAAAGTGCGATGAACTGCTCCGTGGCTCTGCCTTGATGCACAACAATGGATAGGAAAAACCATGCAGATACAGATTGTTGCAATAGGAAAGATCAGGGAGTCGTTCATCAGGGAGGGGATCGGCGTCTACGAGACACGTCTCTGTTCCGCGAACAAAATAACCTTTACCGATCTCCCGGAAGAACGAATACCTTCGAACAGCTCTGATACAGAAAAGCGGTTGGCGAAAGAGAGAGAGGGGAGGAAGCTGCTGGCCGCTGCACCAGATACTCACATACTTGTTGCACTTGATCCGGGAGGAACGATGCTCTCAAGCAGAGAACTGTCGGACTTGTTGGCGGAATGGGAATTGAAAGGGCGAGGGAAAATCTCGTTTTTTATCGGTGGAACATACGGGCTGTCTCCAGAAGTGATCAGCAATGCAGATCTTGTTCTCTCCCTTTCCCGGATGACACTGCCTCATGAGCTGGTCCGGCTCATGCTCATTGAACAGATCTATCGCGCTGAATGCATCAGGAGAGGGATTCCCTATCACAAATAGCAGCGGATACCTCAGGGAATAATTTCACACCCGTTAAAGCGGGTGTGGGAAAAATCTGCCATCTGGATCCGCCCTGATTCGATACATGTCCTGATCCGCGGAAGGATATCCGACATATCGCAGAAGAGAGCCTTCACTGCACTGCAGATAAGTTCTTTCTGTTCTGCCGACCAGGGTCGGACAACACTTGCATAGAGGCATCTCCCCCCACAAAAACCATAGATCTCACAGTCCGGACAGGGTTCGCGTATTCCGACCTCCGGAAGGGAGCAGGGGTCAGCGGTCCTTATATGCCCTACATAATAATCACGCATGCCGGTCATGATGGGACAGGGACCTATATGACCATCGGTCATGATGGTATAGTTCGCATAGCCCGATCCACAGCGGAGCCGGGATGTTCTTCCGGTGAGCAGATCCTCGGTGGTCTGGAGAAAAGGGTACCACCGAGTTACCCGGCCTTCCTCCTCCATTATTTTCACCCAATCGCCGGCCAGGCGTCTGATCCCAGGTTTATATGACTGCTCAAGCCATCCCAGGAAGTCAAATATCCCGGGATTTCCGGAAAAATCGGCATCGATCTGCCAATGGATGGATGAAAAAGGACATTCATGGTTGAATGCCAGATGATGTACTGCAGAACGGATGTCAGTCTTCCGGGACACTGTCATCCGTGCTATCAGTTCCCCCTGATATCCTTCCGAGAGGAGTGTGTTGACTTGTGAGATGATCCTGCGATATGTCCCGCTTCCCCGGTAATAATCGGTGAGCGTCTCAGCTCCATCAATTGATACCAGAATAGTCTCCATTCGATTGAGATACTCCTGCCCAACAGTATCAAGGAGAAGGCCGTTGGTCTGGATCATGAACCGGGAGACGTGCGGTGCGTCGTCCATGATCTCCCTGATGAGGTCAGCCCTGATCAAAGGTTCACCGCCGTAAAAAGTGATACACGGCGATGGATCTCTCTCCAGAAAAGAATAGAGGTCGGTGAGGTCGTATGCCAGTTCTAACGGAAGATCCAAATCGATGCCGGAGTCTCCCTCAAGCGGGAGAAACACCTCGGATTCATTTCCACGGCAGTAACGGCAGCAAAGATTGCACTTATCGGTCAGGATAAGATGATAGAACATGTAAAAATTCGTTCCCCGTGTATCAATGGCAGGGCGGCCTCAGACGGAGGAAAAATAGCGCAATGACAAGGGCTCCCAGAAGAACGGGTAATGACATGGAGAGGTTGGTCAGCCCAATATCTACTCCTTTTTCCTCGATAACAGGACTCGGAGTGGGGGGTGCACCCCTTGCCCGCAGGATCTCTTCCTCGGCATGTATCTTTCCCTGAATGGCGCGATCATATTTTGGATTGATGGTTAACGCGGTGGTATATGCTTCTAATGCTTCCTCATACCGTCCAAGCCTGTAGAAGGCTTCCCCTTTGTTGGTCCACAATTCCCCATCGAAACGTGCGTAATCAGGGTGTTTTCGTACTTCCTTTTCAGCAAGGCTGACAACTTCCTGATAGACAAGCATAGCCTCAGCCGAAAAGCCGGCTTGCTGGAGACTGATCCCTTTTCGGAGCAGGGCATAGTGATCATTTGAATTCAGGCGAAGAGCCTGTTCATAGGCAAGGATTGCATCCTCATATTCCCCAAGTGCTGCAAGGGCATCCCCCTTATTATTCCATGCTTTCTGATTATAGGGATCGACGGCAAGTGATCGCTCAAATGCCTCAACCGCATCCTGGTATCTCCCGGTGTTCATATGGGCTACCCCAAGCTTGTTCCAGGCATTGCTGTTGTATGGATCACTTGCAACCGCCGATTCATAGGCTTCCAGAGCGTCGTGGTACTCTTTCCGAAGGGTGAGATCATCTCCTTTCTGGATGAAGGTTGAAGCAATTTCAGATGGTGAATCCCCCATCACCTGCACGGGGATCAGAAATGCTACCAGTATGCTGATTGCTGCTAGTGCAAGAACCGCATTCACCCGTGAACTCCTGGAATTATTATGCATATATGCTGGTATGATCTTTGTCTGTGGGATTATTAGAGTAGCGAAGGTGTAAGATACCACTCTGGCTTTCACAGCTGCAGAAGGAGTATATGCATTCACAGGACCCTCATTCTGCAATTACCTATGGGAATTATCAAGAAAACCCCGGAAAGCGCTTTCATGGATTGTCACCTACAGGGTAAATATCCAGGTTTTTTTTTGCGGGAGACCTCAAAATTAATGACAATTAGTGAAGAGAGCGAAATAGAAAAAAAGATATTTCCCTTACCAGGATTCGGGAAATGCCATGTTCGTGTAAATGTCCTCAAGCCGGGCTTTGTGCCCCCGCTCCATTGCTGCGAGGTCTGTGAAGAGATTCTTTTGTTCTGGATCAGTCTGGGCATCAGCGAGCTGGGTGTACATCTGCATTGCTTCAAGTTCTTTCTTGATAGCGAGTACGATCCCATCAAGGGGCTTTAAATCAGCTGAGAGGGTGGGTGCCTTCACTGAATCGGCGATCTTATAATCCTTCGATGCTGAAATTTTCAGTTTTTTCGGTTCCTTTGCGAGGAGATCCTGCAGGAATTCCCGGTGCTTGGTCTCATCACCGGCGAGGTCAGCAAAGATCTTTTTCAGGTAGGCGTCCTTCACCTTGTCGGAGATGGTCCGGTAATAGGTGTAAGATTCCACTTCCCGTTCGATTGCTTTTGATAAAATCGCTCTGTACTGTTCCGGAGTCATAACTCATTCAGCTCCTTATGATCAGGTATTGAAAATCGTCCTATTTAAAAGGATTGATTCTGAAACCATGACGAGTTGTCAAAATTTCGGAACAACCAATGCATTTTTCATTCTTTTTCAAGGGAGGCATTTTTAATGTGATTCTGATAGGAATCACGATGAAGAGAACACTAAACGAATTGTCAGATGACCGATGATGACCCGATCATACGTGTTGTAGAGTTATTCACATTCGAGGAAGGATTCACATTCGAGGAAGACCAGCCTGACAATAGGGGCGGGGAACGATAAAGATGATAATTTCCTCGCCCTCCATGAACGTAAATTGAGAGAATATTCCTGAATGGGCTCGAGGAGATTCGAACTCCTGACCTCCGCCGTGTGAAGGCGACGTCATAACCAGCTAGACCACGAGCCCGCATGCATCGACCGGGAATTGAACCCGGGCTATAGGCTTGGAAGGCCTAAGTCATGCCACTAGACCATCGATGCAATTGCGCCATTCTATTTTGAGATACTTCCACTTATTCCTTTTGTTATATGCTTATCCCGGGTTTTTCGTCCGGAAACCACAAAAAAAAGGGGTGACGAGAAAAAGGGATTATGCGAGCCCCTTGAGTTGGAGCTCAACCTGCTCAAGTGCAGCGATTCTCTTTTCAAGGGCTGGGTGAGTCGAGAAGAGTTCGAGCAGGGTGGAACCCGAAAGCGCAGGGATGATGAAGAACGCGTTTGCGGTCTCCACTGCCTGCTTCTGCTGATGAGGTACTGCCTCCATCCTCCCGCTGATCTTTCCAAGGGCTGATATGAGATCCCGTGGAGACCCGGTGATATAGGCACTCCCCCTGTCTGCTGCAAATTCCCGGTAGCGTGAAAGGGCCATAATCAGGAGCTGTGCAATGAAATAGACCACGACTGCCACAATCCCGGCAATGATCCACGCATTTCCGGAATCTCTCCGACCAAACATGGCAGCAAACAAAAAATTGTTCATCACGAGCGCTGCAATCATGGCAACAAAACTTGCAATAGTAAGGGTGAGCACGTCCCTGTTTCTGATGTGCGAGATTTCGTGAGCTATCACTGCTTCGAGCTCCCGCGGAGTGAGGAGCCGCATGATTGAATCGGTTACTGCGACCACTGCATGTTTCGGGCTTCTCCCGGTAGCAAATGCATTGGGTACCGGAGTCTGCATGATGGCGATTCGGGGTTTAGGAATGCCTGCTTCAGAAGCGCATCTCTCGACAATGCGGTGGAGCTCAGGGTACTCCTCCTGTTCTATAACCCGTGAGCGCGTAGTCCAAAGCACGAGGCGGTCCGAGAAAAAGTACTGGAGAAACGCCATCAGAAATACGATGACTACCAGGAACGGGAGACCGATACCAAGCATGGAGAGTACTGCGATAAAGGCAAGGTAGACCAGGAACAGCAGGAACATTGTAAGCCATATCCTGCCTGTCAGCCCCCAGTCACGCTTCCATGGTTTCATGATAAGAAGTTCTGAATGCGTTGTTCATAAACATTCTCCCAAGTGAAGAGGAAATCCTTCCCGGAATGTGAAAATACGCCTGTACCTGGTGTTTTTTCACAATAAGCGCCAATTGTTCATGTACAAGAATCTGTCAAAAGAGAGTGCCGACCAGAGGGAAAGCGTGGGTTTTCATCCTGCTTCTTTCCGATCCGGTTGAAGTAATTTCTTATTATCTATCGCGAATACGAATGGATTGAGGAAAGAGATGGAGCTTGACGAGCGGATTATCACCAGAGCGATTATTGAGTCTGAGCTGACAGCCCTGCTGGATTGCATTGAAACCGATGTGGCAATCGTAGGTGGTGGACCCTCCGGTCTTGCTGCTGCCTCCTTCCTTGGAGCGGCAGGGCTGGCGGTTACCCTCATCGAGAAAAAATTATCGGTAGGAGGGGGGATGTGGGGAGGAGGTATGATGTTTCCCCGGATCGTGGTTCAGGAAAGCGCACGGCGCCTCCTGGATCATTTCAGGATACACTATCATGCCTATACTGAAGGGTACTATGTTGCCGGGGCAGTTGAAGCAGTCTCGAAACTTACCTCTGCTGCATGCGACGCAGGAGTTGAATTTCTTACCCTCATGACGGTTGAGGACGTCATGATCAGGAGCGAGAACAGACTCTCAGGCCTTGTGGTGAACTGGACACCGGTGGGAATAGCCGGACTTCATGTTGACCCGCTCACGCTCTGGTGCCGCTATACCATCGATGCTACTGGCCATGATGCAAGCGTGGCACGTATCGTGGGGAAAAAAACGGACCAGGTTTTTGTGAAGGGGGAGGGCTTCATGTGGGCTGAAAAGGCTGAATCCATGATAATCAGCCATACCAAAGAGATATTCCCGGGGCTTATCGTGGCCGGAATGGCAGCAAATGCGGTCTTCGGTGAAACCCGGATGGGTCCTGTCTTCGGGGGGATGCTCCTGTCCGGAGAGCATGCGGCATCTCTGGTACTACGGGAGCTCGGTACCAGATGACAGTGGGACCTAAGTATTTTTTAGTGCCTCCGTATAACGGTAACATATGGAAAAAGTCGATCCCGAAGCACTGGCCGACGTGGCTTATGGTCTTTTCGAGGTGATGCTGAATACCGGGCTTCGCGAGAGGGGACCGTATCTCTTCGAGCTGGTGGAGAAAGGAATCGATTTCGAAGCACAATTCCTCGAAATATTCAGGAAGTTCTGCGATGACTATCCCCAGTTGGGCGAGGCACTCATCTTCCGTTTCAGGTCCCCCCATGTCATCTACCATGCAATTCGTGAGGGGGAGGGGGTGATCCCAAGCCGGACCACCAGGATGTACTGGATTGTGCAGGATGCTCCTGATGTGAAGCCGGACGCGATTGAGGATGAACTTGCGGGGAAATGGCTCATCTTCCTTCCTCCCGAACGTGTTGACGAGGCCTGGATACTGGTCCGCGATGCGACCTGCCGGAATGAACTCGGAATCTCAGCAAAGGTAAGCACTGCAAAACCAAATCCCGATTCACGGGACAGCATGAAAGTAATTTACATATACACCCCTGACTGGAGGGATGAACAGGAAGTTATGCGGGTACGGGAACGCTTGCGTGAGCTTGGGTTCGCCGACCGCATCGGTTATAAAAGGAATATCGAGACGTTCAAAGGAGAATACAGCCAGAAAGGAAAAAGGGTCACCTTTTACAGTGCCTGACTGATCAGGCCTTCTTCTCTTTATTCTTGGGACGAAGGTTCTTGTATCCGCACTTGCGACAGCTGGTTGCTCGGATCGCATTCCGGGCATTACAGCGCATGCATATCTTGACATTCAGGAGTCTTGCTTCGGCTTCAGGAAATCTTGCCATGAGGGACACCACTTCTTGGACTATTATTAAACGTCATGCTTCCTCTTAACGGTTTTGTCATGGCATCCCGGGATCCCCTGAAAGGATCCAGGCTTTCAGCAAGGACAGCGCTCGCGCACGATGGGAAATCTGGTTCTTCGAAAAACGATCCAGCTCTGCCAGGGTTTGTCCTTCCACCTCAAAAATCGAATCGTATCCAAAACCCGAATCACCACGGGGAGAGACAATGGTTCCATCGATCCTTCCCCTGAACACGTGGATTGTTCCCTGGGTGGTTGCAAACGCTATAGCCGTCTCGAAATATGCATTTCTGTTATTCTCCCCCTCAAGAAGCTTGAGAATCCCGTGGTTTCCAAGGGTAGAGAGGACATATGCGGCATACGGTCCGGGGAAGCCCTTGAGGGCTTCGATTGAGAAAGCCGTGTCATCGACCAGGAGAGGACAACGGAGAGCCTGATAGGCATATTCGGCCTTTTTATATGCAATCTCTCCCACATCGTCGTGGCGGTACTCGGGGATTTCCATAGTGACATGCATGACCTCTACAAGTGTCCCAAAATAATCAGCGATCTCTGCCGCCTTGTGGCGATTGGAGGTCACCACTGCGATCTTCACAGGTACCTCCCTCTCTTCTCTATCTCCCGTTCTCTCGCGAGCACCTCATCGGCTCCAGAAAAGGTGTGCTCATAGCCTCGTGTGAACGCTTCTTTCAGTTCAGAAAAATTATCCGTGGTGCTCTCGAGTGTCTGGAAGAGAACATGGAGATCCACCCCCCTGGCTTCGATCTCTGATGATGCCAGAGAAAGACCAAAGTCGATCAGCACACATCTCCCCTCCCGCATTATCAAATTGCTCGTGGTAAGATCACCATGGACGATTCCTGCCGTGTGAAGCGTTCCTACGGTCCTCCCTGCCTCCTCCAGATGCACCGGGGAGAGAGAATCCTTCAGAAGGCTTCCGTAGATCCTCTCCATCCGGATTGTTGTGCCGGTGATGTCCTGTATGACCGGGGTGGGTACCCCTTCCTTCCGGGAAGAGGCGATAAGGCGTGCTTCAGCCCGTGTCCGTTCAGCGATCAGTCGATCATTCAGCTCCTGCTGACGGTATAACTTCCGGACTCTCCGTTTCTCCACGAATAATTCTCCGAGCAGGACCTCTGCTTCCGCACCGGTTGCCCGGGTAATCTGATCGAGTGGCTTATCCCTGATCCGTTCGCCTGGATCATCATGCCGCCAGGTGACCTCCACCTGGTCGGAACGGAAGGAGGGATTCACGTATGATTCTTCGGGGGGAACAGAATATCCGCTCTCCAGCATAATCTTGCCGGTATACGCAATCATGGCACCATTATCGCCGAGGTATTTGCGTTCCGGCACAAACAGATTCGCACCCCTGTCTGCACACATCTGGGAGAGCATCTCCTCGAATCGGCTGTTTGCACCAACCCCCCCGACAAGCAACACCTCTTCCTTCCCGGTGTGGGCGAGCGCACGCTCTGTCACCTCACAACACATGGCAAATGCGGTCTCCTGAAGGCTGTAACAGACGTCCTCTATGGGTGCCCTGCACTCCCGCGCAGCGCTCACAAGACCCGAGAATGCAAGGTCCATTCCCTTGACCGTATACGGAAGGTCCACATACCTGCCCTTTCGTGCAAGTTCCTCAATGGCAGGGCCTCCGGGGTGGGGAAGTCCCTTGCTCCGGGCAAACTTGTCGATCGCATTCCCAATGCCGATATCGAGAGTCTCGCCAAATATCCGGTATCGTTTGTTGAGATACCCGATCACCTGGGTATTGGCGCCACTGGCATACAGAACAACCGGATCACTGCATCCTGTTGCATACCTGCCTATCTCGATGTGTGCCACACAATGATTTACCCCTACGAGGGGCACACCGAGGCCGAGGGCAAGGGACCTGGCAGCAGTCGCCACGGTTCGAAGACAGGGGCCAAGACCTGGACCCTGTGAAAAGGCGACTCCGGTGATGCCATCAGGTTCAGACAGCACCTTCGAGATAACCGCCTTCATCTCTGATGCATGATGCTGGGCAGCCTCTCTCGGATGAATTCCTCCAGTCGGCGGACGGTATGGTTTCGAATGAAGCGTAATCAGATCGTTATCAAAAACAGCGGCGCTGAGGTTCCAGGCTGTTCCCTCGATTCCGAGAATCCGCCCAAAAACAGGCATCAGCGGTTATTTTTTGAATTCGGTGTATCCGCACTTCCCGCACGCCATACGATCCTTGTGATCGGCCATGACCACACCGGGTCCGCATCGCGGGCAGAACTTCTTTGCCAATATCGCCTTACCACCTTCTGTCTTGTAACAGGAGGCCCGGCGCACTGAGGGGGCCTTGCCTTTCTTTGCCGCCATCAGGCTCCCTCTTCTTTCGGTTTGGGCATGCCGCGGGTGGAGAGGTAAGCCCTCTCGGTCTTTGATTTCTGTTCTTCCGTATCGTACACCCGGGCCATCCCGGTGAGCTCGGTTTTTCCGAAGCTGGTCTTCATGGTGTCAAGCACCAGCAGCTTCTCACTCACATTCAGACCCGCGGCCAGCTTGCCGATGACCTGCATTCGTGACGGGGTGGGACCTTCAAACCGGAGCCTGAAGTCCACCTCCCTCCTTGCCAGGAGCTCGTTCCTGGTATCCCTGGTAACCTCGAAATCCATCGTATCCTCATATAATTCGTGTTCGGATTATTTATACCCTAGCCACCAGGCGATACTAGCCTGGGAGCAGATCTTTTCCATCGTCCACAAAGCACGAAAGAAGGGCAATTGCTTTCTCCTTTGCCGCTTCATTCACTTCGCAGACCACCACTCCTTCTCCTGGCTGACCATAGAGAACCACAACCCCCTCGGGTGCTGAGAGGATAAGGGGGATAACTGCCAGATCCTCCTCACCATCGACCATGATGAGCACCTCTGTATCCGGATCGCCAACTGCTGCGTCAAGGGTGTTTCGAAGCTCAATGGTGAGCGTTCCTGCAGGATTCCTGGCCCCGCACCGCTTCCTGAAAACAGCAGGAGACCGGTTGCAGGGTTCCCTCCTTGTATGACCATCGATAATCGCGATGGCCGGAACGATCCCCTGCTGGATCAGGTGATGAGTGACCACATCCCCTACGGTATACACGACCTTCCCCTCGATCAGGGGGAGGACACAGTTCATATCCGGGCAAAGTACTCCAAACGGCTGCCTGAACAGATACCGCCGGCTCTCGGGCAGCAGGAGCATCTTCAGCGGACCTTCAGGGCGTATCTTCCCGGAAGAGAGATATTCATCTTTTTTGCCACTTCTGAATGCCGGGGATCAATGATGACAAGGTACCCGGTCCAATCACTCGAAAGGTTCGCACTGCCGCAGACCGCACAGCTCTCCCCCTCGACGACCCGGTGGCAGTCCCTGCAGACATGAACCAGTTTTTTCCTAGCGCCCGCCACGCTCACCACCCTTCTCTTTCTCCTTCTCTTTCTCCTTAGCCAGTTCCTCATCGAGCCATTTTGCAGTTCCAAGGCCGGACTGCCTCATGGTCAGTCCAATCTTGCTGTCGCGTGGTTCGCGTTCATTCAGAGAGAGGGTCACCACCCGGACCCGGAGGGTCTCTCCCACGGCGATGTACCTTTTGGACTCCTGGCAGATCAGCCGGGCATTCTTCTCATCATAATTGATGTACTCGTCAGAGATCTGGCTCACGTGGAGCATGGCATCGATCGGACCAAGGCTGATAAACGCACCGAAACTGGTCGTCTCAACCACCATGCCTTCAATGACCTCCTGGAGACTGAGACGCAGGACCAGTGACTCAAAATTCACATCATAGTAGACCGCTCCATCGCCAGGAACGATCTCGCCTTCTCCAACATCCAGCACTTTTGTAATGGCAATAAAAATGCCAATCTCCTTGTCGATGCTCCCTTCAAGCTGCTCCTGCAGCACATCGAGGATCACCTTCCGGAGCTCCTCACCGAGACGGTGGGGTGGAACCCGCACCTTGTCTGCCAGTTTTATCCGGTAATACATGATCCACCTAGTTCCTGTATACTTCCAGCCTTTGTTTTCCTGCGAGCGAGATCACCGGAATCCCCTGAGCAAGCAGGGTTGTCCGGAGATCGCGGTCGTTTGTGAATACCATGCATCCATGCGTGCTTGCATAATAAAGGATCTTCTCATCTACTGACCCTCCATACATTCCGGTCTCAGTGATCGTGCACCGCTCTGCAAGGATAAGCGCAGACCGCGCAGATGATCCTTCCTTTCCATGTGATGCGGCAAGACCGCGCAACTCATCCCGAACACAGTCGAGAAGCACTGGTTCAAACGCACCGATACATTCCGTCAGTCCTGCAAAGATATCTATCCTGAACTGCAGTTGCGCCATCAACGCATTTGCATCGATCAGGACGGTCACTCGGTCAGGACGCCCATCCCGATAAGACGCCATCGGGCTCCAACCTGGCGGCTGATTGCGATCCGTGCCCCTGGTTCAGCGCAGACCGGGCGCTTCAGGGTTACTTCTGCCAGGTCTTTTCTGGCGCTGGTAACCACCCCTACGGTGACCGCAGTACCAACTGAGAGCATCAGAGGCTCGTGGTGCTTGAGCGGTTCGATCGAGAGCTCGCTCATAGCACCCACGACACGCTCCATGAGGGTGACCTGGAATCGGAGGCGATCCCAGACCGGTGGCAACGCACCCGTGTGACCCGTGACCTGTCCGGCAAGCGCGTCACTTTTTGTGAGGGCAGGATCGAGTTTGGTTCCTATTCCCAGCAGCCCACCCGGGCCTGCTTCCGGGACTTTTTTGGATCCGGCATTGATAGTCGTTATCTTCGTCGTGATCGGTTCCCACCGTATCTTGTTCTCTGCCTGGATCTGCCGGCCGGGTCGGATCTCTATGTCATCCCCCTCCTTGAAAACCCCACGGATCAGGGATCCCCCTATCACGCCTCCTTTTACATCACGCCAGTTCGATCCAGGTTTATTGATATCGAAGGAGCGTGCAATCAGCATGACAGGGTTTGCGCCCGGATCACGCTCTATCTCCGGAATTACCGCATCCAGCGCCTCGATCACTGCCCCGATATTGATCGATTTCTGTGCAGAGATCGGGATGATCGGAGCGCCTTCAGCAACGGTACCTTTCACGAATGCCTTGATCTGCTCGTAGTGCCTGAGAGCATCTTTCTGTGATACGACGTCGATCTTGTTCTGCACGATCACTATTCTTTTGATCCCGACAAGTTCGAGCGCCATCAGATGTTCTTTTGTCTGAGGTTGTGGGCAGGGTTCATTTGCCGCTATCACAAGCATAGCCCCATCCATAAGGGCAGAACCTGACAGCATCGTTGCCATTAAGGTTTCATGACCAGGTGCATCGACAAATGATACGGATCGGAACGGGACACCCTTTGTCCCACAGATCGGACATTCGGGTGTCGTCGAAAATGAATCGGAACCGGCGCACCCTTCACACCGGTAAAATGTCGCATCCGCGTATCCCAGGCGTATCGAGATGCCCCGTTTTATCTCCTCGCTGTGCCGATCCGTCCATGCTTTCGTGAGCCCATAGACAAGCGTGGTCTTTCCATGATCCACATGACCGACGACTCCGATATTGACGCCTGGAATTGTTACATCACGCAAATGCGATCAAACCTCCTTATGTAATATTGAATGAACCTACTTATACAAACCGGTCATGGATCGCCGTATAGTTATGAAACTAGTCCATGGGAGGTGGAGAGGGTAATGGGCATTTTCTGGAAATCTTCTGAAAAAGTGGTACTTTACCAATGATGGGCCGGAAGGATTAAGTGGAGGATCTGTGCAGATCTCATTATCCGAGGTACCTTCTGATGACGATTGATACAGAGCTCTCGAGGATTGGGATATCGCTTCCAAAAAACCTTCTGGACAAATTCGATGAGATCATCAACTACCGGGGCTACTCCTCCCGTTCGGAAGGGATCAGGGATGCGATACGGAGCTATATCACCTATTACAAGTGGATGTCTGATGTCAAAGGGGAGCGTCAGGGGGTCATCACTATGATCTATGACCATGACCAACGGGGGTTGCTCTCAACCCTGACTGATATCCAGCACGAATTCATGGGGATCATTCAGGCAACGCTTCACTCCCATGTAAGCCACGACCGATGTCTGGAGATTATTCTCATAAGGGGAGAAGGGTCTGACCTGAAAACCCTTGCTGAACGACTGATGTCCCAGAAGGGAGTTGAGTCAGTCAAGTTGACGACGATCCCAATCAACGATTAACCTCCACCCTCGCAGCTCTGGTCCGTATGCGAGAGCGCTTCGCGGAAGGCCTCGTCTGATAAAAACTCCCTTTCCTTTTTGATACTCTCCAGATCCTTCTCCGGGCTCTTCTCCTCTTTCCCTTTTGTCGAAGCGGCAGGCACCAGTTCCGCTATCTTATACAGGAGACCTGTGCTGTCAAGCTCAGCAAACAGGTCACCATGCTGCTGCTCGACACGGGTCACCCTGCCGCTTGTCCCGGTCCTGGGATAGCGGACCTGCATCCCGATTACCAGTTCTTCGGCGTTCATACCTAACATTGAGGCATAAGGATACTATAAAGATATTTTCTATGCCATAACGAATGATGAGCTTCACGCTGCAAAGGGTCAGGAAGCAGTATCTTGACGGAACCCACCGGGTAAAATCTCCCGATGAAACACTCGTTTCAGTGAGTCCCCTAATGGAGATGATAGGGGTTGAAGAGGTGAAGGATATCAGCCCGTCTGACAGAATAGGGATCCCCTGTTTTTCGGCCTTCCGCCCCCGTGCAGCGCGGGGAGGTGTCCGCTACCACGCCGGCAAGGGCAAGGATCCTGTCCAGGCGAAAGTATCGGCAATGATGGAAGCAGTGGAGCGATACAGTGCAGAATACCGGATGGACCGGATGGAGTATGCAGCATACGAAGAACTGCCCGTACACAGGACGGTCAATCCGGCAGATCTTATCCTGCCACGGGATCTGCATGAACGGGAGAAACTTCACTGGAGTCCTGCACTGGACCTGCTCTCGGGTGATGAGGTGTATATGCCAAGCAACGCGGTCTTCCATCCGTATGATACGCTGGGTATGACCTTTCCGTTGTTCCAGAGCGACACCAACGGTCTTGCAAGCGGGAACGTGAGGGAAGAGGCAATCCTGCATGGTATTCTCGAGGTGATGGAACGGGATGATATGAGTGTTGCCAGCAGAACCCGCTGCATGGGGAGGCGGCTTGAGCTTGACCACCCCAGTCCGGCACGGGATATCAGGAATAAGATGGAGTCAAGCGGGATCGAGATCCACCTCTGGTTGCTTTCCGGGAGAACCCGGATTCCTACCGTTGCGGCAGCAGCAGATGACACGGAAACCAAAGACCCGGAACTGCTCGTGATGGGTTCTGGGACGCATCCCGATCCTTCTATCGCAGCACTCCGGGCCCTTACCGAGGTAGCCCAGAGCCGGGCTTCGCACTTGTCTGGCGGCAGAGAGAATCCCGGCCGGAAAAGCCTGGTTGAGCGGGCAGGGTATGACCGTATGAAACGGATTAACAGGGAGTGGTTTGCCCCTGCAGAAGAGTTCCCGATCTCTTCCATGGACGATCTGAGCACTCCCTATATCGATGATGACATCCGGCTGGTGCTTGAGGAACTGCGATCCTTCGCTGAGAGGGTTTGTGTCTGTGATCTCACACGGACTGTCATCCCGGTTGTCAGGGTCATCATACCAGGATTTGAGGTTTCACACGTCAATCCTGCGCGTATCCGGAGCCATTCCACTCGATAGCCTTCCCTGCACCTTACTCAAAAATTCCCTGCCTGGAAGAACGAGGCAGGTGACGAAAATCGGAGGATAATTGAGTGCTCACGCGTCCCAACCAGGATCTTGCTATCTCATATCATCACTTTTTTCAAGTGGGCGACAACTTTTCTGGTGCTCTGACGGGTATCCCCATAGGGCATTTTAACCGGTTCTCCATGCAATGCATCGAATGTGGCGGCGACCGCCTCACCGAGTGAGGGGCCGTATCCCCCTTCCAGGACGAGAGCGAGCGGATTCTCGTGGGCTTCCATGAGGATACGGGTCAGGACGCCAAAATCCCGCGGGACGAGCCGCATCCCTTCCATGGGATCGTCTGAGAGGGGGTCCTGGCCCGCAGAGATGATCAGGAGATTGGGTGAGAAGTGCGAGATGGCTTCAGCGAACACCTCCTCGAACACGCATGCATAGTCATCGATGGTGCTGCCAGGTAAAAGGGGGGCGTTGAGGGTGAATCCCCGACCCCTCCCCTCACCGATCTCATCGATCCACCCTGTTCCCGGGAAGGCATTACTCTGGTGGATGGAGCAGAAGAGAACCCGATCGCTCCGGTAAAAGATCTTCTGTGTACCGTTCCCATGGTGCAGATCCCAATCGATGATCGCGACACGATCAACCGTTTCCAGCGCCCATGCAGCGGCAACTGCCGCATTGTTGAAGAGGCAGAATCCCATGGCCCGGTCAGGTTCGGCATGATGCCCGGGAGGGCGGATGATGGCAAAACAATGTTCGCCATCAAGTGCTCTGCTGCATGCCCTGATGGACGATCCGGCAGCAAAGAGAGCAGTAGTGAAGGAATTCTCCGTCACATAGGTGTCCATGTCGATATAGTGGAGACCGCCGTATGAGCTGAACTCCTCGATCATCCGGATATGGCGGACGTCATGGACCCGTTCGAGATCCACTGCACCGGCAGATTCAGGGGGGTGCCGCCTGACATAATCGGGAAGCCGGGTGATGACATTCTCGATACGTGCCCGGTTCTCCCGGGAGATCGCCATATTATGGGCAGTGAATTCCTCCCCGCAGATGGCCGAGCACTGGGATGTCATCGTTCAGGTGATCTGAAGGCCTCTCATGATCGCGTCTTCTGAAACCGAGATCTGCCTTCCGGTTCCGGTAATCTTGTACTTGCCAGTCGCCCGTACATCATAGGGATTCCCCTCGGTAGAATAGGGTACGACAAACTCCCCATTCGTACTCTGCTGGCGGTACACAAACGCTCTCCCGGTGTTGGAAACCAGAGGCAGTTCGATGATCCCTTCTCCCTTGATCCGGGCCCCTGGGACATACTCAAATATCTTTACGTACTTCACATCGGGAGAAGAGCCAGAGAACACATTGGTCGGCGATTCATGGACAAGACGGTAATGGCTGAGCGCTGGGATATCGGTTGTCGGCTGGATGAAATTGGTACTTACTACAGCAGCACCGGTCCCGGGTTGCGCCTGCTGGTTATACCGGTCTGCGGCTGCATTTGCCTCATCGGCATCCATCACGGTCGCCTCGGTAATGACTGCCTGATCCGGCCTGCTGCCGATTGAGGTGGTATACTCAATGTAATAGACTTCTCCAGCGGGAGTGTAGGAGCCATCGAAGTTGTGTAATCTCGATACCGTGGTCAGGAAATACAGGTCCTTGTATGCGGTGAGTGGCTGATAGGTTCCTGGATTCGCGGGATCAGGAATATAGTAGGTAGGTTGATAGGGGGCCTGCTTTTCCGTCGCATTGTACCAGGTCGCCATCGCCCAGAACTTTCCTGTCGCCATCTCGATATCGGTCATCACATACCGTGTACCCTGATTGTCCGCAACCTGGTTGGTGGCCGATTCCATCCCTGATACGAAGAATGTCGCAGAACCGTTCGGGCCAGCAACTCCTGCCTGGAATGGATTCGAGTTCGGAATCCGGTTGGCAAGATAGGTGATCATATGGCCGTAGTCCCACCATGACATGACACCATATGCTGTTGCCGGATAGGTGAAGTTGTCTTCTTCATATATGGTATAATAATCCACTCCGGTTTCAGGAGTATTGCCGTTCATCCATTCCAGGGATTCCCGCCAGTCCTGGTTCATCCGTATCCCCTCAGAGGATGCCACGGCATACTGTTGCTGTAACGATAACACTGCGAAGATGAGAGCAAAGGCACACGCAAGTCCGGCAAGGAGGATATTGACGTAGTTGATCTTCGACTTTGAAACTGCTTTCCTGGTTGATTTCTGGGATATCCTATCAGCTTTCTTCTTCTTCGTTGATCCCTTCACTTCCTTCTGTTCTGGTTCCGGTTCTTTTACGGACGCCTTTTTTCCCATAGCCAGGATATCCGGCCAGGCATGTTCAAGGGCGAATCCAACGCATATTCCGCCGAGTAGTGCGATGTTCACCGCCAGATAATACTCGTACCGGACTTCCCGGAATGCTGCGATGATGATAAAGAACGACCAGACGAGGACGAAAATATGTCCGGGCCGGTATTCCTTCCAGTTCTTATAAAGAAGGGCAAAAATCCCTCCAATCATCAGCAGGAGGCCGAAGTTGAAGACCGCCCAAGCTTCCGAGAGTGTCCACGGACGAGCTTCCTGAATGGTGACGGTATAGGGACTGAGCCCGAAGAATGCCGTGAGTCCCTCAACGAATGTCTGATACAGGGTTGGAAGCGCTAACGCCATTATGAGAATGCCGATAAGGGAGAGAGCAAAGACGATGCCCGGGTAGCTGTACCAGGGTCTTCCTGCCAGGAACCGGGAGAGTGCATAGAGGATAATGGTCCCCACAATGAGAAGGAGGTACGAGATGGGGTGTCCAAGGGAATAGTAGTAGAGAGCAAATCCACTTGAGGGGAGGAAGAACAACGAGACGAGAAGGGCAATGCCGAACACCACCGTATTGATAACGACGATATATTCCCCGTGTCTCCCATGGTAATATTCGTAAATGAAGAGACAAATGGTGGTGAGGGCAGTGATGAAGGCAAAGAGGATCATGGTCGGCATGGTGAGGAAGCCGAGGACGTAAGCAACGCCGGCAATGCAGGAGACCAGGACCGGTATTTTCAGCGTTTTCCATACTTTCAGGTCGACGGGGCTTTTCCGGCAGAAGTCGAGGCAATAGAGGTAGGCTATGCAGTAGATGGTGCTGAAGAATACCTCTGCTATATGGTGGTCCAGGTACCCGGCCAGGGAACGGAAGAAGAATTGTCCACCGATAACCGCGATCAGGGCTGCAGCGATAAGGCCGGCTTTCCAGTCCCAGATTTTCCTGACAAGGACAAAGATGACCGGGACCATCAATGCCGCAAGGATAGGTGGTACCCAGAGGGCAGCCTGGATGATCTCCGTCCTGGTTGTTGCTCCCGCAACCAGGCATGCAACACTGCAGATAAAGGTGAATAACGGTCCCCATGGCACAGTCTGGCCTGTGGGAAAGAGTGTCATTGCCTCAAACCAGCTGTAGCCAGGGAAATTAGCGAGGATCTGTTCGATCTGCCGAAGGTTATAGAGGGGATCATCACTTCCCACAATACTCAAAATGTCGGCGGCATGGGGCCCGAACAAGGGGAGCACCCGTATCCAGAGGGAAAATGCCGCAAGGATTATTAAGATGACAATAATCCCTATATTCCTGTATCGAAATAAACCGGTATCTGCCATTGTTGACCTCCCTATTGTGTACTCAGCACATGTTAATGTTCCATTATGTTATAGTTTGTGAACCCTCCAATAATCTGGTATAAATTTCGAAACAAAACCCAAAATACATTTATTTTAACTTTAAACCACAATCGAGAGTATATCCGATTCCCGTGCGACACGCCATGCATTCTGTATTGCGATTGCCACTCCCCCGCCTATTATGAAATCGTTATACCCCATTCTGTAGGGCTGCGAAGCCAGACACACGGAATACCTGTGGGAACTTGAAGGGATCAGATCCTGCCATGATTAATACGATGCGACCCTCCGCTACCAGGTATCCTCACAAGAACAAAGCATTCTCTTCCATGGGTAATGGCTACTGATTCGGAACGGGTCCCTTCATTAGTCCGGCAGAGTGCAACAGGAGGTGAATACCAGGAAAAGAAGGATCAGATTTTCCCAAACGGGCACCAGTGCTCGCATCCCAGCAGGGCACTTACCCCGACTGTGGAGGGGGAGAGGAAGAGGATCCTTTTTTCTTCCCGATATTTTTCAATAAGATCGCCGATCTCAGGGTGGATCAGCCCATCACCGACGACCAGAATAATCTCTGCAGCATGGGGGTCCGTCACCAGATGGGAGAATTTTTCCTTTGCTGCCGCCATCATCCCAACCGGGTATACCGGGGCATCCCCGATCTCGCACCTGAGCGCACCGAGGCACTCACGATGAAATTCGGGCGGGCAGGACTTGAGGACACGCGAAATACAGAAAAATCCTGCAACCACGTTCAGGATAGCGCATGCCGCAGCCCGTTGCCGCGATTGTTCCAGCTTTGCACCGAACATGAATCCGATCCGGGTTGTTGCCGTCAATGGATCCATGGTGACGAACTCGGAGGACCGCCCGCCATACGCTGCTTTCAGGCAGGCACCCTTTTCATACTGGCAAACAATCCTGTCAGAATCAATATCAATCCTGACTACTCCTTCCTCTGATCCCGATCCTTCGATCCTCGTTTGCAGTCTCTTTATTGCACTTCGTATAAGGTCCATGATGGGTGTTCCTCCTCCCACCCCTCGAACAGGAGAGCTCGGCAGGGAGATCCATCAAGCCCGCTCAACCGCAGGGGAAGGGCAATCATCCAGTAGTCTCCTTCCGGAATTCTCCAGAGATCGAGCATTTCGATAACCACCGTCCCTGCCGAGAGGAGGGTCCTGTGAACTGATCCGCTGCAGTTGTATTGCTCAATGGATGGGGCATCGGTTCCCACACAATGAATACGCTGAGCTGCAAGGAATTCCGCAGCCTCGATCCCAAGTGACGGATAGTCCTCCACAAATTCGTTCTGGTCTGAAAATGAGGTCTTGAAAAGAACTTTTTTCGCACCACTACTCTTCCCTTCAAGATCGCTTTTTTTTATCTCACCCTGGATATGGGTGACGTCGATTACCCGGCACCATCCCATCAGGTGGGTAAGAGGAATCTCATCGACGCCTGCACCCTGCTTGAGATAGTGGGATGGAGCGTCGATATGGGTACCGGAATGACTGCTGATTCGTATCTCGGTGATCAGGTAATTCCCGTGATCTTCCTGGGCAAATCCCGGGACGATGTCTCCCGGATACACGATGCATCCGGGAGCAAGCGGCCGGGTGATATCGTAGATCCTCCCGTTTTTAACCACTACTTCCACCCATGCTCCCCGAGCAGGGGCACAAAGACAACCCCGCCAAAGGACTCGCGGGTCAGGTCATGACCCTTCCTTGTCAGCCGTACCAGCTCCTGAAGGTCCCTTGATCCCACAGGGGCAACGAGTCTCCCCCCTTCCGCGAGCTGTTCAACCAGCGGCGACGGAATTGAGGGGGTTGCGGCCGTGATCAGCACGCCGTCATATGGGGCACCGCCTGGAAATCCCAGGGTGCCATCACCAATGACAACCGTGACATTGGTGATTCCAGCATCGGCAAGATTCTTCCTCGCAAGCTGCGCCACCTCAGGGATACGTTCGATCGAGATGACCTCCCGCGCCAGGATTCCAAGGACCGCTGCCTGGTACCCGCTCCCAGATCCAATCTCAAGTAAATGGTCATCCGGCTGGATCTGGAGCAGGGAGGTCATCATCGCAACGATGTAGGGCTGGGAGATGGTCTGGCCGTGTCCGATGGGGAGCGGATAGTCGCTGTATGCGGACCCGCGTACTTCCGCGGGCACAAAAAGATGGCGGGGAACCCGGCGCATTGCTGCCAGGACCTGTTCATCGCCGACTCCGCGTGCCGCAATCTGGGTTGCGACCATCCGTTCCCGAGCAGACTCCCAGGGGTCGGTGCCTGTCATCCCGCCTCTCTTTTTTAGAATCCGCTCTTCTCCGCAGCATCGATCGCGGAGTCTATCTGTTTCTGCAGAACCTCGGGGAGGCCTTCAATCTTCACGTCAAGGAACCCCCTGATTATGGTAGAGGTCGCCACGCTCTCATCCAGCCCCCTCGACATCAGGTACTCAATCTCATCACGGGCGATCTTCCCCACCGCAGCCTCGTGAGAGAGCTCGGTATCCACAACATTCCCTTTAATCTCGGGAATGGCATGGATAATCCCGTCCTTGAGGATGAGGCCTTTGCACTCAATATGGCCTTTCGTGTGCCCCACCTCCCCTTCAATCAACCCCCGTGAGATGAGCGTGCCGCCAGTGGTGATTGCCCGGGTGAGCAGCTCGGCACCTGTTCCTTCGGCTGAGAGGTGAACCACTGATCCCAAGTCCATGTACGATCCAGGGGTGGTGACGGTGATGCTTGAGAACCGGCCTATTGCATTTCTCCCTTTGAGGTACGCAACAGGAGCCATCTGGATCTTTCGCACCGGCTGCATGCAGACATAATTGGAGAGGAAGACCCCGTCCTCTTCGACAAGGGCTGCACTCCGTGGGAAGACACTGATCTCTTCACCCCAGTTGTGGATCATGGTTGAAGTCACCCTGGCTCCCTTCCCGACATAGAACTCGCTCACCCCCACATGAGATCCCGTCTTTGTGTAGGAAGCACTTGCACATCCTGATATGATATGGAGCTCTGCACCTTCTTCTGCGATAATGAGGTTGTGGACATGCTGGACCGGGGTCTTTGAAAGGAAGAGGCAAGCCTGCAGGGGATATAACGTCTTGCTCCCCTTTCGGGCAATGATCACAAATCCCCGGGGTTCAGGCTGATCGGCAACGAATCTGGTGTACTGATCCTTGTCCTTTGGCACCAGTTTCCAGTAATAGTCCTGCAGCCAGTCATACTTTTTGAGTGCCTCACCAATGGCAAGGACCTCAATACCCTTTTCCAGCGATGCAACCTGCCGTATATCATGATCGACCTGGAAGAAGCTGCCTGAGCGGTTCTTCATATCCACTTCGAGACCTGTCTGTGCGAGCCGCTCCTTTTCTGCGCTGGAGAGGTCCTCCATCTGCTCTATATCTTCTGGCATGCAAGGCACTCCTTGTAACCCGATGTCTTGATCACCTTGAGTATCTCCCGAGGATTTCCATGACACCTGAAGACTCCGTCGCACATGACATGCCCGAAGTCTGCATCCAGATAGTCGAGGATATACCCGGTATGGGTGATCACAAGCCCGCTCTTCTTCCGGTTCACGATATGGACATCCTTGTCGACCAGCTTGGCGATAGCGTTGCCGATAAGGGATATATTCTCGAGGTCAACCCCGCTCTCCGGTTCATCGAGCATCACAAAATCCGGTTTCTGGATCATCAGCTGGAGAACTTCGCTCCTTTTGATCTCACCCCCGGAAAATCCGAGGTTGATCGACCGGTCGAGGAACTTATCCATGTGCAGGTACTCGGAGTACTCGGTTACCCGGTTCAGATCTCCTCCGGAAGTAACCTCGAGCAACTTGCCAAGCTTGAGACCGGCGATGGTAGGGGGTCTTTGGAAGAGCATCCCCATCCCCAGCTGTGCCCGTTCATGCAGGGGCATGTGGGTGATATCATGTCCTTTGAAGGTGATCCGGCCTTCGGTGATGCTCAGCCCGGCAAAACCCATGATAGCCCGGAGAAGGGTCGTCTTTCCGGACCCGTTCGGGCCCATCAGGACATGCGTCTCCCCCTCCCCAATCTGGAGGTTGATATCATGAAGCACTTCCTTGCCCCCTATCTCCACATGGAGATCCTGTATTTCCAGCATCTGCGATCGTCTTTAGTGTATATGCACCCCGGGATTAAACGGTTTTCACCCTGCCATATCCGCCCGGCACAATAAAGGCTCGAAAGCCCCCATTAGAATCAGATGCCAGGAAAGAGGCGGGAAGAGAGGGTCACGGACAAGGCCGGGAAATCCCTCATCCGGGGAGGAAGCAGGCGTTCGAATGCAATGATACCCGCAGAGGAACCAGAGGGGGTGCAACCGTTCATCAACCGGATATTCTGTGGCGATGCCGCGAAGATCCTGCACAGGATCCCGGACAACAGCGTGGATATCATTGTTACCTCACCCCCCTACAACTTCGGGCAGAGATATGCGGAGGATCCCCACGATGACACCCATGAGTGGAATGCCTATTTTTCAGAACTGTTTGGGATCTGGCAGGAATGCACACGGATCCTCAAACCGGGAGGGAGGATCGCTGTAAACATCCAGCCTCTCTTCTCAGACTACATCCCGACCCACCACATCATCTCTTCGCAGCTCATGCGACTGGGCCTCCTCTGGAAGGCCGAGATCCTCTGGGAGAAGAACAATTACAATGCAAAATACACGGCCTGGGGGAGCTGGAAATCCCCCTCCATGCCATACCTCAAGTATACCTGGGAGTTCGTGGAGGTCTTTGACAAGGAAACCCACAAAAAGGCAGGTCTGAAGGAGGATATCGATATCACCGATGATGAGTTCAAGGAGTGGGTGATAGGGAGATGGAGCATCCCGCCGGAGACTCATATGAAGGAATACGGTCACCCTGCCATGTTTCCGGAGGAGATCCCCCGGAGGTTACTGAAGCTGTTCTCGTACCGGAATGACATCGTCCTTGATCCCTTCAACGGTGCTGGGACAACGACCCTGGTCGCCTGGAAACAGTTCCGGAGATTTATCGGGATTGAGATATCCCCTCAGTACTGCCAAAAAGCTATTGAACGGATCGAACGATCCGAGGTCTTAGCTGGAACGAGGAGAGTTCCAGAACTCGAATTTTACAAGGATTCCCCATAATCTCATCATTATCCGGTTAAAAAAGTGGCGGGGCTTGTTCGAAGGAAGCGGATGATGAAGAACCTCTTTTCTGGTTTTGCTTTCTCTGTGCAAAGGATGGACAGAAATTCCAGAGGATTTTGACAAGGTCCCTTGTTGTCTTCCAATAATAAAGGAGTACCGGGATACGATCACCGGGCAACGATTTCGGAGATGTCCCTGGGTTCTCTCTCACCACTGCTCCCCAAATAGATAGCGATAGGTTCCTTCCCGGTCATGTTCATGCGAAATGATGTAATTGTACCGTTCGGCAAGACGGGAGTATTCATCAGAGATTTTCTGATATACTTCAAGATCCTGGTTATAATCACCGACCCAGGTATTGTATTCCGATACCAGCCGGTTATATCTGAAATAATCTCCTTCTGCCAGCATCATTTCAAGCTGGCGGTCCATGGTCTCGATATCTGAACGGCGGGAAAGGAGTGAGGACTCCCGACCACGGAGCTCTGTCGCGAGTAATTCCAGGCGTGCGCTGATGTTGAACAGCTCGTCATTGATCGCACGGATCTCCCCACATCGAGTATATCCTTTCGTCCCACTCCCAATAGAGATGACGAGCGGATCCGATACAAGCGTAATGTTTCCTTCAAGTGATCCAGCCTCGCTCCCGACAAAACTCACTCTCGTGGTCTCGATATAAGCGTAACCAGTATCACGGTATCCCTCTTCCTGACAGGCCACCCCGACCGCCATGTGCTGTTCGGGCCCGAAATAGAGGAGGGAGACGTTATACCCTTCATGTGCAAGGAGGCTGGCAAGCAGCATGCTCTTATCATCGCAATCCCCTTCCCGGTCATAATACGTCTCGACGGGATATTTTGGGCTCGACAGATTCTGGTTCCTGTATTGGAGGGACTGGACGAACACCGTCATCAGTTCGAGATACTCATCTGAATCGAGATCATACGTGGCCCTGACCTGGCTGAACTCCCCGGTCAGGTTGTCAAAGAACGTACCCTGAGCAGGGTCCAGGGTCATAGCCCTGTAGAGGCCTGATCGCCATTCATCATCGCCAATCGAAGTATCGTATATCCTCACCCCTTTCTCAGCCGATTGGGCCCCTGCATAGACCTCCGGGTCAACGTCTGAAGAGAGGGTGACCAGAAACTCCTCAAAAGGATAGATATAGTCCGGGACTGCGGGGATCGTCGCCCCCCGCTGTGGTTCGATTTCAGGGTAAGATGCTGCGGGAAAAAAACTGTGGAGGTAACTCACGCAACCGGAAGAGAGGATGAATACGGCCAGTATGGCAAAAAACGTGATCGAAAGAGGCTTTTTCGTCATTGATCCGGACAGAGCTCCCCTGATGAGAGGAGGCGCGGCAGTTCGGCAATCGAGGATATGATCCTTTTCGGGATCACCGTGGCCCCTGCAAGGGCTTCCTGCCGGAACTTGCCGGTCCTGACAAGGATTCCTGAAAGGCCGGCAGCCGCCGCTCCTCCAATATCGGTGATAATATCATCCCCAATCATGACAGTACGGGCAGGGTCCGCATTCATGGAGGCAAGGGAACGCATGAAAAATTCGCGGGAGGGCTTTCCCATCACCGCCGCCCTGGTTCCAGTGGCGAACTCAAGTGCTGCGACAAATGGTCCTGCGGAGAGCATAAGCCCGTCATCCCCCATCCAGTACCGGTCCTTTTCCAGCGCGATAAGTTCCGCTCCTCCCATGATAAGGCGGAATGCTTTGTTCAGGACGGAATAGCCGAAGAGATCTCCACCGTCGCCAACAATGACGAACCTGGGAGAATCCTCCCTGTTTTGTATGCCGCCACGGACTATTTCTGCAGAAACATCGGGGGTGGTAAGGATTGCAGCGTCGGTTCCGGCTTTTCCTGTGACATACGACACCGCTGCCATTGAAGGAGTAAAGATATGGGAGACGGGGATTTCAAATCCCATGGATTCCAGCTGCCGGGAGATGGTTACCCGGGACTTCCTTGTCGTGTTGGATACGAACCGGAAGGGATAGCCGTTCTCCCGCAGGTATGATATCGCAGCGATGGCCCCCGGAACCGGTGCTCCCCCAACAGAGAGGACTCCGTCGAGATCAATCAGGAAGGCTTCAGGTTCCATTCCGATAACTCCCGGTTTCAACGGCTTCATGGAGCACATTACCGATCCGCCGGGGTTCATCAAGCGAGGATGTTGCCTCAGATTGCAGCCACACGGTAACTCCTGACACGCTTTTTTTCATCGCTGAACCAGGGACATTCCTCTTCATTACTGACGCTCTCCAAACCACCAGAGATGAGTTCCCTGCAGCGTACTTTTCCTGTTTTATATAGGGTGAACAGTAGTACTACCCAGCCTGATCAAGAAGACGCTGGAACATCCATGGGGAATCCTCCTTGACATGAATGAAGCTATCGATCAAATGTCTCGCCTTTACTGCTGCTCATCGCGGTAATCAGGCCGGTTCTGGTATCGGGATACTTACAAATAGATACCGGAAATATATGGAATTTTCGAACCCCTGATCACTTTCACCGTGCACGCCCCGGATTAAAGGGAGAGAGGACCAAGAGCAGCATAGCGCGAATGGAATCAGGTCATGTTTATCCCTCGATAAGCAGGCAATGGCGATCCCGGATCGGGGAATCCCATGATTATGCTGTTATCCGGAATGATTCCATATTCCGAACCGGTTTCCATGACAGGTATGTCTTCGAGTCCCTGCATACGCAGGCAACAGCACAATTGCACGCCGCGATGGCAACCTACGACGATAAAACGCTCGATGAGACTTTTCATGGTCGGGAATGTGACACCTCCGAAGGGACCTGTTATTGCATCCCTTCCCGCGAGCCACTGGATTTGAAGGGGATCAATAAAGCCGCAATCCGGTCCACTCTTCTCTCGGACCTCACGCTTGTCTATGGTATCGGGAGGAGAAAAGAGAGGGAGCTGAAGGCCAGGGGATATGCCACGATTGTCGATCTTGCTGTTCACCGGAGATATGGGAAAGCTGCCCGTGAAACCATGGCAATCCTTTCAGGACATGAGATTCAGCCAATCGAACAACTCATCTCCAGGTGGCTCTCACCCTCCCATCCCTCATGTCTTCTCACTGCCGGGTTCTACCATCCCCGCGATCTGATCTTCATCGACATCGAGACCCTCGGCCTCTTCTCTCGGCCCATCATACTTTTCGGGCTTGCAGAGGTCCGTTCCGGTACGCTGTTCATCTCCCAGTATCTGCTGAGGGACATCAGCGAAGAGATCCCGGCCCTTTCCGTTGTCATGGATCAGCTGGAGGGGGACCGGGTCCTGGTCAGCTATAACGGGAAAGCATTTGATATCCCGTACCTTGCAGGACGTGCTGCATTTTACGGCAGGCCGGCCGTGATAGGAAATCCCCATTACGATCTGCTCCATTTCTCGCGGAGGCGCTGGAGAGGTGAACTTCCCGACTGCCGGCTGGTGACCCTTGAACAGCGGATCCTTGGCACCGGAAGAGAGGATGATATCCCTGGGGCGATGGTGCCGGAATTTTACGAAGCGTTCCTGACAACAGGGAATCCCGGCCCCCTCGTCCCAATCGTGAACCACAACAGGCAGGATCTTGTTTCGCTTGCCCGGCTCTTCTGTCTCCTGCAGGGGGAGTGTGTATCGTGACCGTGAGCTCCCTCCTGCAGGCCCTTTCAGAAGATCCCTCTTTTTCAAGGCATATCTTCACCGTGAAGGAATTTCCCCGGAGCGATGCAGAATACGGCACCTGTTCACTCTCCTCCCGCATCAGTGCCTATCTCAACACGAAGGGTATCCGGCTTTACCGCCACCAGGCTGCAGCCATGGATGCGGCCATGAGTGGTGAGAACATCGTCCTTGCCACGTCCACCGCATCAGGAAAGACCCTTGCATTTCTCCTCCCCGTGTTTGAAACCCTGGGTCGGGATCCCGAATCGACAGCGCTGTTTCTGTACCCGACAAAGGCACTTGCCAATGATCAGCTGAAAGCGGTGCAGGAGCTGGAGAGTGGTACCGGGATCAGGGTATCACCAGCCCTTTATGATGGAGATACCCCGGCAGATAAGCGACCGCGTATCAGAAGATCTGCACGCATTATCCTGACCAATCCGCATGAACTGCACCAGATACTGCCATGGCACCACCAGTGGAGTTCCTTCTTCAGGGGTCTCTCCTTCATCGTGATTGATGAAGCCCACCGATACCGCGGAGTTCCGGGTTCCCAGATGGCCTTTCTGATCCGGAGACTGTTGCGTCTGTGCCGGCATTACGGGTCAGATCCCCGTTGTTTCCTTTCCAGCGCAACCCTTGCCAATCCCCTGGAGTTTGCCGAACGGTGCTGCGGGCTTCCGTTTACCCTTATTGAAGGAGACAGTGCACCCCGCGGACCCAGGCATTTTGTCATGATCAATCCTTATGACGATCCGGACCGGCCGTCGTCCCTCAACAAGGAGGCTGCTGACCTGATCACCGAATGCATCCGTCACCGCATCCAGAGCCTCGTATTTACCGGGTCACGGAAGACCGCCGAACTGGTTGCACTCAGGGCGAGGGAGAGGATGGTCCGGACCAGGCAGGGGAGATCGGAGGAGCTCTGTTCCTATCGTGCAGGGTATCTGCCCGAAGAGCGCCGGATGATCGAAGAACGGTTGAAATCAGGAGATCTGCGATGCGTAGTATCGACAAACGCCCTCGAGCTTGGGATAGATATCGGGTCCCTTGATGCCGTCATCATGGCTGGATATCCGGGGACGATGATGGCGACCTGGCAGCAGGCCGGGCGAGCCGGCAGGAATGGGACTCCCTCGGCGGCATTCCTGATTGGCGGCGGAGATCCACTCGACCAGTACTTCCTGCGCCACCCCGATCTCTTCTTTGGTGCCCCTCTCGAGCGTGCGATAATCGACCTGGGAAATCCGTACATTCTCTCCGGACAGATCCTCTGTGCTGCCGCAGAACTGCCAATCACCCCGGAGAATATCCAACTTTTCGGCACGGAGATCGGTCCTGCAATTGACGCCCTTCTCCAGGAACGGCTCATCTCAAAAACCCCCCGGGGGCTCGTCTATTCAGGGAGCAGGAGACCGCACGAACTCGTCCGGATGGGAAGCATCTCGCCGGACTCCTTCAGGGTTGTGACGGAAGGCCGTACACTCGAGACAATGGACCGGAACCAGGCGTTCAGGGAGGCCCACCAGGGAGCAGTTCTCCTTCACCAGGGTGACCAGTATCTCGTTGACTCCCTGGATATTGCCCATGGGATCATCCGGGTCAGTAAAACTGAGGTTGATTACTACACCCGCCCCCTGAAATCAGTGGAGATCGCCGTCCGCGAAGTCATCGAGACAAAAACCATCCATGATGTCCCCATCAGCTTCGGTGATGTCGAGGTGACCGAACAGTACTATGCATACAAGATCATCCGCGGGGATACCCTTCTGGGGGTGGAGGCCCTGGATCTCCCTCCCCTCACCTTCGCGACACGGGCTCTCTGGTTCTCTCCTCCCGAGGGGACCAGGGAGGTGATCCAAGCGGGGGGGTCTGATCCTGACGGGGGGCTGCATGGTTCCGAGCATGCGTTCATCGCAATGATGCCGCTCTATGTCCTGTGCGATCGGTGGGACATCGGGGGTGTTTCTCTACCAATGCACCCGGAGACCGGGAGGCCGCTAGTGTTCGTCTATGACGGGTACGAAGGAGGGATCGGACTTTCGGAGAAGGCCTACTCTCTGTTCGAGGAGATCTCTACCCATGCTCTCCAACTTGTCCAAGAATGTCCCTGTGAGACGGGATGCCCCGCCTGTATCTTTTCGCCCAAGTGCGGCAACGATAACCAGCCCCTTGACAAGCGAGCAACGGTGACGATCCTGAAATCACTCTGTCCGAGCGGGCACCCAGAGGGAGCGATCCCTTTTTTACCGGCATCCATGGTATCCGATGCTGAGTCATCCGAAAAATGAAGACCGCCCCGGGGCTGTCAACCCGTATACTCAGAGATTTCCTGGACTCGGGATTCAAGTAAAACTTTTAAAAAAAACACCTGATCGCCGTTGAGATGCCGTCATGCAGGATGACTGTGCAGGAGGCACTTTCATAGGAATCGCCTTAGACCGGTGTCCCGCCTAGAATAAAGGATGAACCTGCAGGAGCATTCTGATAAGAAAATCGCATCCGCGATTTTCATCAGGAAGGCATCTGACCTATCGGTATCATAGGAGTTTCATTCGAAAAAAAGGATTTATGCCTTTTCCCTGAGCACACAGATTGAGGCGGGCTCCCTCACTAGAAGGGCAAGACTCTCGGAGATGGAGAACTCGAGGCTGTCTCCCACGGGGCCTACAAAACCTGTGGTCATATCCTGGCCGAGGACGATCGATGCATACTGTTTCCCGGTCGCGAGAAGAACCCCGCCACTCTTCAGCGCCGGGGCTTTAAAGACCCCCCCGGTCACGATGGTCCTGATGTGCTCAAGCTCGGTTCCGATACCCTGGAGGTAGCGGCGGAAGAGCAGGTTGTAGCGGGATGGCGCGAGGGCCAGAGTGTAGGGGCCGTGATACCCGGCCTCGTCCAGGGTGATCATTCCCTGGATGATATCGTCCGCTGCCTTTCCCACGGTATTCCATGAAGCCAGTTTCTGCCCGTTCACCCCCTCTGCATTCAGGAGGCCTGAAGCCCCGGCAACTCCCTCAAAGATGATCGAATCTTCCATCTTTGCACACTTGATTGCTGCATCGATCAGTTGGGATGTTGCGAAGGGGAGTCCGTTCTGCTCGTAGGCGATCAGGTCGCGCACGCCAAGAGTAAAGGTGGTGCTGATCATGTGGACCGGCACGAATTTACTCACAAGAAGGCACTCTCCGACCGAACAGTCCTCGAGCGGGACCCCTTTCAGGCCGAGGCCGTAGGGCCCCTCTATGGAGAGGAGCCTCCTCCCGGCCAGGATGCTCTTGGCTGCTTCCACCATGGTCTGATCGAGCAGGTTCCACGTCTCCGCCTGTATCGGCGCATCGTCTCTTCCAAGGTATTTCATCTCCATTGTCTCTCACTCCTTCAATGACCCGATGGTCAACGGTTTTGTATCTCCACCTTCAGCCGGCCCCTTTCCCGCAGGGGCGCCGGCCATCTTTGCGATCTCTGCCTCTACCTCTGCTGCCCCATCTGCATACCATTGCTCCTCATCAGGAGCCAGCTCTTTGAGCAGCCGGAGAAACTCTCCCGCGTGGACCCGCTCTTCGTTTGCGATATCGATCAGGACTTCCTTTGCGAGTTCGTTATCAATCGATTCTGCGAGCTGGGTGTAGATCGAGATCGCTTCATACTCATCGGTTATCATCAGCCGGATCGCACGCACGAGCTCACTGTGTGTGAGCTTCCGGGGACTGACGTTTCCATAAAATGCATTGGCAAATTCAGCCATGTAAATCACTCCGTAGAGTATCACAAGGGCATGGATACCCTTCTAGCGGTAATTCTTCCCTTCACTCTATTTATACGTGTGGTTAAGTGTCAGAGAATGAGGAGTTCTGGTTCATGTAATTCCCTTCCGGGAGGAAAATTCCCTTTCGGGGATTCCTATTGTTTGGAGCGGGATTATTCGACTAAAATGCGAATGAAAATCTGTCATATCTCTTCGGAATGCATTGATAAAACCTGAAATATGATTATTCAAGAAGCACAAGACCTATCGAGACAATATTGCTGTGGATCACTTTTCCATACTCCATATCCCTGCATGGGATAGTGGAGAGCTCCCACCCGGCGTTCTTTGCCGTCGCAAACACATCAATCCCGGCTGATTCCATGCTCGGCCGGACAAGGTCCATGTGCCGGCATTTCCTTCGCATACTTTCATCGACCATTCCCTCGCACTGCTCAGCAATACATTCCTCGCAGAAGATGCAGGGGTACCCTCCAAACCCAAAGGCTTTGTAAAATCCGTCATAAAAGGCTGTTTTTTCTATCATGTGGACCGTAGTGTTTACCCAAAGGATGAGATCCTTATAGAAGTGGTGGAAATCTTCGGGAAGATCGTCTGGTCCGAATGACTCATGGCCGGGAACCCCGTCGAACCTGAGGAGAAGGCCAGTCTGGTATTCACCGACCATTGCCCGTGTCTCATGAGGAGAAGGAGCATACGGGGGGCAGCCAAAGTGTTTAGCATATCCCTTGCAGCCGAATCGGCACTTGAACCGCACCCAGTCCGAGACGATGACATCTGATGCGGGTATTCTTTTTGTTGTTACCCCTTTTTCGGCTGCTATGGCGGTGAGCTTTGCCAGTTCCGTATCCAGACTGAGAATCATCCGTTTCTCTCCCTGGTGGAAGGTGGAGTTCCGGGGATATAGGTTTTCCGGGTATCTTTCCCGTGTTATAGAAATTCAGGCCAGAAGATGCCTACCTGGGTTGCCATCGCTTTCAGTTCATCACGGATATCCCTGTCAATCCTCAGTAGGAGAACACCATAGACCACCGATCCCAGGATAACCAGCACAATGAGATATACCAGGTTTTCAACAGGGAACAGAAACCGCATCCCGCCGACAATAAGGGCCATTATTCCACTCGCCGCGATAATATGCAGGATTGATTTTCTCTCAAATTTCATGGGGATATATTTCCCGAGAACGAAGTATCCGAGAACGGAACTTATCAGAATCGCAATCAGGGTGGCAACGGCTGCCCCGGTTATCCCCAGGACCGGGATCAGGAGAACGTTCAGCACGATGTTCACTATGACGATGACCGAAGTGATCCAGAAGGAGTCTTTCGGGTGATCGAGGGAGTTTAAGGTCATCATCTGGAGGTACTGAAACACATAGATGACATAGAGTGGCAGGAGGACCATGAGGGCAAGAGTGCCGGTGGTGAATGCTTCCCCATAAAAATAATAGAGAAGCTTGTCGCCGAGCAACCAGCCACCGACACAGAAGGGGACTGCCAATACAAGGGAGTACGTATACGCCCGTGAGAGGGCAGTTCCAATGATTTCATAGCTTCCTTCTTCATTCCAGCCACTGAATCGTGGAAATAGGACATATTCCAATGCGAGGGCGACAAATACCCCAAGAGAGGCCAGCTGGAGAGCGACACGATAAACACCGACCTCGGAGTTCCCCATGAAATAACCGATAAGCACCACGTCAATATTCGTCAGGATAAGAATCCCGCTCATGGCAAGAAAGATCCAGAACGAGAAGGTGAACAGGCTCTTTAAGTGAGCCCGGGTAAACATCCGAAAACGCGCTTCAAGATACCGATAATTAAAAAGGAACCCGATTGCAAGGCCTGCGATGAAACCACCAGCAAGACCGGCGATCTGCAGGCCAAAAAAGACGAAGATCACCTGGAGGATGATTCTCGCTAGATTGTTGGCGAGGTTGCTTCCCTGAACCACGCCTGCCTTTCCGAGGCCATAATTTCCCCCTGCTGCTATACCAAACGGCAGATTAACAATGAGGGCGATTACGAGCCACCAGAACAGATCTGAAGCGTTCAGATCAACCAGATAGGGTCGGAAAAGAAACATAATGACCAGAGAAACGGCAAGGAGAATCAGTCTCAATACTGCCGCTGCTGAGTAGAATTCTTCCTGGTCTTTTCCTTCGCTCATCCTCTTGGCTGCGGCATTCCCCAATCCTCCATCGACTATGAGATTGAAAAGTCCGAAATATGCCAGGAACAGGAAATATGCTCCAAGAATAGATGGCCCAAGAACATGGGCAAAATAGAACGTTGAGAGAAATCCAACCGCAGTGATGGCAATATTCGTGCCGATATGAATAAGGCTCTGGCGCCTCACCGCTTCCATATTCATAAACTGCTGAAAAAACGCAGGCTTCTCTGTCACAAAACTCCATTTGGTTTCAAAGGAGATTATTTCTTGCGAGTGAATTATCCCGGAAAACCTATTAGCCTCCAATTCCAAGAAGAGAGCGTGAGCATCCCTTTTGAGCGGGAGTGGAACCTGATATCTCATTCAATGGTTGAAAGTAAACGAATGGCTATATGCTTAAACTGGACCTCCAAAAAACCTTGCCAGGAGGAGTCCGGCTCCCTCACAGATTTTTATCTCCCAAAGTTTATTCAGCTACGGGGGTCTGTCCGCAACACTTATTCTCTGTTCGCGGGGATTCCTGGGCCGTGCAAGATATCCCAGCGTTCAGGACGGTACCCATGAAACCAAAAATCCGGGTGGTCCTTGTAGGGCCATCGATCCGCTTTCTCTCCGGGATCAGTTATTATACCATCAGGCTCGCCAATGCAATTTCAGAATCGACAGAGGTAACGGCAGTCCTCTTTCGGAATATGCTGCCCAGAAGATTTTTTCCCGGGTGGAAGCGGGTAGGGGATCCTCTCTCTACCGTATCTTACACGGCTGACGTCAAAGTCATGGAACTCCTTGATTGGTATAGTCCCATTTCTTGGATGAGGGCTGCAGCCCAGCTGAGGAAGGCGGATATCATCATTTTCCAGTGGTGGACGTCCAGTGTTGCTCACATGTATGCGGCCCTCCAATTTATGCTCTTCCGGAACGTCCCGATTATCATCGAATATCATGAGGTTGTTGATCCCCTCGAACACTCCATTCTTCCAATCCGGATATATTCGGTCCTCATGGGGAGGATCATTAGAACGCGAGCCGATGGTTATGTCGTTCATTCCGAGGCTGACAGGGCTCTTGTTGAAACGTCTTTCCATGTTCCTCATGACAAAGTGATGGTGATTCCTCACGGCCTCTATGACCAGTACTCTGTGATCGAACAAGCCGTTGCACGGAAACGACTGGGGATCGCTGAAGAACACGTGATCCTCTTTTTTGGTCTCCTTCGGCCCTACAAGGGAGTGAAAAACCTGATCGAAGCCTTTGACACCCTCCCCACTGAATTGCTGCACTCCACCCGCCTCCTCATAATCGGGGAGGCCTGGGAGGACAAGGATTCTTTGGCTCGTGCAGAGAAATCACCCAACAGGGAGCAGATCACAATCGTCAACCGTTATATCGCGGACGATGAAGTGCCGGTCTATTTTTCTGCTGCTGACCTCATTGCCCTGCCGTATACCCGTGCGTCCCAGAGTGGTGTTGCCCATATCGCGATGGCCTTCGGTCTTCCAATTATCGCAACAAAAGTCGGAGGCCTTGAGGAGGGTTTACAATCATATTCAGGTGCTCTTTTCATCGCTCCAAACAACAATGAAGAACTGAAAAGAGCATTGGTTCAGCTATTAAGGGAAAAAGGTTCATTTCCTCCTCCGGCAAACCTTGCCTGGAGCGGAATCGGCAAAAAGTGGACCACATTTCTCTCGTCAGTCATCCTCAATGGATCAAAAAAAGGTGCCTGAAATGAAGATCATACAAGTCTGTCCCCGCTATTTTCCCGATATTGGAGGAGTAGAAACACACGTCAGGGAGATTGCCGAAAGACTTGTCAAAATGGGTCACAAGGTTGAAGTGGTTTGTACTGACCCAAGCGGAGTCCACCCTAAAAATGATTTCATCAATGGGGTTTCGATAACCCGATTCCGGAGTTTTGCACCTCATGATGCTTACTTTTTTTCCCCGAAGATGGCATCCTACCTTAAAACACTGGATGCTGAAATCCTCCACGCTCACGGGTACCACGCCTTTCCAGCCTTGTTCGCTATGACGGCCGCACGAAATAAGCGATTCATCTTCACTCCCCACTACCACGGGAAAGGCCATACTTCTCTTCGAAATATGCTTCTTACGTTTTACAATCCCTTTGGGCGGGCTATCTTTCACCGTGCCAATTGGATTATCTGTGTATCAGAGTATGAAAAAAACCTGATTAAAGGAAAATTTGACATACCGGAGGAGAGGTTTACTGTTATTCCCAACGGGCTGAATCTGTCAGAGTTCAAAGGGATCATCGGGGCAAAATATCCACATAGGATCCTCCATGTAGGCAGAATCGAACAATACAAGGGAATCCAGCATGTCATTGGAGCTCTGCCAGAGTTGCCAGGATACACCTTCACCATCGTTGGAAAAGGTCCATATGAACATTCGTTGCAACAGCTGGCTGCCGACATAGGAGTGTCAGATCGCGTCACCTGGAAAAAGGATCTCTCAAGACAGGATTTGCTTCAGGAATATGCATCGGCAGGATTGATGATTTCACTTTCTTCATTTGAAGCCTATGGGATTACCGTAGCAGAAGCCCTGGCAAGCGGCCTGCAAGTGATTGTCAACAAAAACGGGGCTTTAGAAGAGTTCGTTGACGGGACTACCTGTATCGGGATTGAACCTTCTGCAAAGAATGTAATCGGAGCCATCAGATTACTGAAACCAAGCCAAAGTTACCAGAAACGAATCATCGACTGGAATGAAGTTGTTGAGAGAACTGTTAAAACATACATAAAAGACTAAAATAACTTTTCTTAAGCATTTAAAGGCGTAAATGCTCTGAATGGGATTAAGAAACATATATTGGATGAAACCACTGATAAATAAGAATTAATCGATGAAAGTTATCCATTGGAATATTTCAAAAAAGAATCAGCCTCTTTCAGGAGTGAAACGGTATGAGGATGAATTGTATCAAAAATTTCATGATTTATATCCCTCTGACGATTTAAAAAGGGTACAACGGTCCGATAATCTAATTTTTGGAAGTACCTTTTTATCTTGGATCTATCGTTATACACAAAACGATGCAGATATTGTACATGCAACCTTTCAGACTATCGCGCCAGTTGCATATTATAGGAGACCTAAAAAATTTATTATTACAGTTCTGGATCTGACACCAATAATCTATCCTGAAACTCAAACCGATATTTCTACAAAGATCCAATGGAAGCTAACGCCAAGGGCGTTAAAATTCCCTGACCATATTATCACCATTTCTGAATTTACTAAAAATGAGCTTATTCGATTATGGGATTTTGAAGAGAAAAATATCGATGTTGTATACCTTGGAGTGGACCATTCAAGATATTTTCCCATGGATAAAGTAAGCTGTAAAGGAAAATTCGGACTCAATCCTGATGAAAAATACATCCTCGTTGTGGCATCCAATTTACCCCATAAAAGGATGGATATTACCAAGAATGTTTTCGACCAAGTTAAACAAGAGTTCCCAGATATAAAATTACTTAAGGTTGGGTATGGAGATACCCTCCAAGGGAAAGGGATAATCAATCTAGGCTGGGTGAAAGAAGAGGATATGCCATTCCTTTATAATGCTGCTGATATATTTCTTCATACGGCGGAGTATGAGGGATTTGGTCTCCCTGTCCTCGAGGCAATGGCATGTGGCGTTCCTGTTGTTGTAAGTAAATGTGCAAGTCTCCCGGAAATTGTTGGAGACTGTGGCGAGCTGATTGATCTTTCAGTTTCTGATTATTTAGAAAATTTTGTCAATGCAATTGTCCGAACCCTCAAAGAAGGCTCCACAAAAGATGGACTTGAAAGGGTCAAATTATTCACATGGGAAAAAACAGCTAGAGAGACATACCGGTTATACAAAGAAGTGATGAAACAGAATTAATAATGTCACAATATCGAAATTATGGTTCAGTGAAAAGTTTGCATCATATTTCTGGGGGATATCGTAAATTTTTTTCATGTTTGAAATCTAAATAGTGGACTTATATATGGCAAAGTCTGCTTTGATCACGGGAATAACCGGTCAGGATGGCTCATATCTTGCGGAACTATTGGTCGATAAAGGATATGATGTATATGGTCTGGTCAGGAGACTGAGCACACCCAATACAACAAGGATTGAGAACATTGCTGACAAAGTAATATTACTTGAAGGAGATCTTACCGATCAAAGTTCATTGAACGTTGCAGTCCAGACAGCCCAACCGGATGAAGTGTATAATCTTGCAGCACAATCTTTTGTTGCTACTTCATGGAACCAGCCGGTCTTGACTGGGGATGTAACTGGATTGGGTACAACCAGAATACTTGAAGCAATACGCCAATTCAGCCCGAGTGCCAAGATGTACCAGGCATCCAGCAGCGAGATGTTTGGAAAAGCAGATGTTCCGCAAAGCGAAAGCACGCCGTTTCATCCACGAAGTCCTTACGCAGTCGCCAAAGTCTATGCTTACTATGCGACAGTCAACTACCGCGAAAGTTATGGTATGTTCTGTTGCAATGGCATTCTTTTCAACCATGAATCTCCCCGGCGTGGCATTGAGTTCGTGACGAGGAAAATCACCGATGGTGTTGCAAGGATATACCACGGATTATCCAAGGAATTAAGACTTGGAAACCTCGATGCAAAGAGGGATTGGGGTTTTGCAGGTGACTATGTTAAAGCTATGCACCTCATCCTACAACAGAAAGATCCCGATGATTTCGTCATTGCGACCGGCGAAAGCCACTCTGTCAAAGAATTTGTTGAGTTATCATTCGCAGAGGCGGGACTTGACTGGAAGAAGTACGTCACCCAAGATGAGCGATTCATGAGACCTGCCGATGTTCCGGATTTAAGAGGGGATATCACCAAAGCGAAGCGAAAATTAGGGTGGGAACCTGACACAAAATTCAATGAATTAATTAGGATGATGGTGAAAGCTGATTTAGAAAAATATGGAAAAAATAGCGTATTTAAATGATAACAGATTTTGGCTCTGTAGAATTCCTCACTAGCAACGAGAAGAGAGAATAAAGCATCATTCGGGAGAGGTTATAGAGGATCACTTTCATTTTGATCTCCTTGACCTGGAGCCTGGACTATCTGGCATTAAAAGACTCCCAGTATTTCCTTTTTAGGGCAGAGAATGCGGTTTCCACCTTTTTCCGTTGATGATACACTTCTAAGTCAAACGATTGAGCGAGCCTCTTCCGGTAAAAACCAGAGATGCGCTTCCGTTTTCTTGTTCGGACAGAGATGATGGAGTATGCGTGAAATGTATCCCTGATCAATTCATCCGACTGTCGGCAGTAAAATTCAACTATTTTTAATTATTTCCGACTGTCGGCAGTATACGAAGCCGACTCGAAAACCCAGTGCGAAGTGGTTGTATTTCCTTTTCCGGAGGGTCAGACAGATTGAAGAAATTGTTGGTAACAGGAGGGTTTGCCAAATACTCAACTATAATTCCGAATTAGTAGACATCGTTCACTTGCTTGGGCAACCGGTGGAAAAATATTACTCGCTCAAAAAATAATGCCGAGTGTCGGCTCTATTATTGTTGGAATCTATTTTCGAAAAAATTTTGAATAATCTTCATAATATGGAAAATCGAAAGTTGGAAAATCATCGGATGAAGATGGATAGGTCCAGAAGGAGCCATTTTTAAAGATTTTAGAGAAGTCACATCGTTCAAAAAAAAATTTGCAGATAGAAAGTCGATCCAGTACGAGATGTAATGACGATCTCATTTTGTAATGACTCATATTAAATATATGTTGAATTGTCGTGATATTTTCCCATTCCAGAGAATTAGTCACTTTAATTGGTAATTTAAGAAGATACTTTATAATAAATGCCACTCGAAGATATGCGACAAAAGCTCCTTGCATATGCCAAAAAGCAACCTTTCTGTCATTGAAAAAATCAATAGAATGATAACGAATATAGCTAAATGGAGCAAGATTAAGATTGTGCGTGAAAAAATAGAGCGGATTCGAAAATAATATTAAATCTGGATTGTTTGCCTTAATATCCAATGGATTGTTTTGGAGGATACGGTCGGTATGAATGAGATGGGATAAAAAATCCTGATCACTTGCGATAATTTTTCTTGTTCGATAACCCGCCCATTTTTCCTTATATGATTTTTCCCATCCATTTCTCTCTTTCCATGCTTGGGAAGAGTATTTTTCAACATTACTACAAAAAAAATCCAGATTTTTCTTATAATCTTCAAGCCATGATGGGTCTCTTATTGAAACAAAAGCAGGGCAACCTTGAAGTGCGAAGGTGAATTTACCAAGTTTTTTTTCTAGATTTTCGGGTGTTTCATTAAATATTATATCTCCATCATAGTGAATAATTGGAGAGTCTGAATAAATATCTTGAAGAACAAGCCATCGGAGAAAACAATTCTTTTCGTATATGCCAAATCTGTTCAAACATGAATATTCCTTGGCATATTTTCTATAAACCAATGAACCATCAACTAGGGTGTACCCGATCTGTTCCAAGCTTTCCTTGTAATCAGGTTCTAATTTTTCGTATCCTTCAAGAAAAACAACATCGATTTGGTTTTTAGATCTGAGGTCTATATTTCTCTTTCCAATCCATAAAGTCGGGACATTACGTTCCGACTTCCAACCGGAGGTTTCTATCCAACCCACCGTAACATTTTCCATGTCAATAGGCCTTAATAAGTTATTTAAAATAGATATATTATTAAAATTAATTGTAGTCTTGCGGGAACGTTAAAGAGAACCGATTTTTCAAGAATTCCCTTCAATTTTCTATGGGTTGCAACTACCAAGAAAGAATGCGAATTAGACATCAAAACTCTTTATAATCTTTTATTTTTCTTACTGAATCTGACATAAGATCGTATACATCCATTTCATTTATCAAAGAGATTCTGTCGAGCCCCCTGACATAGGACATCATATCATTTTTATCCCGAGATTCATTGAATGAAGAAGAAATATAGCCTTCTGTGGGAGTCAGAGTTATAAATAATGATGAGTATTCCTTCTTAACAAAAAAAGCATTATTTCCAGCACTTGTACACCCTATGAAAGCGTACCCTTTTTTCTCGGCTAGAGAACAGAGAGCTCTTATCGATGCCCCAAAATAAAGATAGGAAAAATGAGCTTTTTTTCGATCAAAATCAGGAGTATACGGTATTGTAATAGCATGTTTGTTGCCAAAAATGCTATTATATTCACATATCACAATAATTGGGTCTATTGTAGTAATGGCGTCCCAAATCCAATAGTCATTTCCATCAATATCTATACTTAATAAACCAATTTTTCCGGTAAATCCCACTTTTTCAAAAATATCGTTTATATTCTCTCTTGTAATATATTCATTTAACGCCTGTAAATCATATTTCCAGGAGATGGATTCTTTATATATCTCCTCAAGTTCAGACTTATTTGAATCAATAATAAGACCTGACCAGTTGTTGTTAATCAGTAAAAAACGAGTGTTAGATTCTCGATAATTACCCACTCCAAATTCTATGAATCTGTCTTTTTTTATTGGTATCTTGTTTATTAAATACTGAATTATTCCATCTTCTCCAAATTGGGAAAATACTCTAAATTCAATTTCAGAAAGGGAAGCGACTTCTTTTTTAAATTTTAATTTTTCAATTAATATTTTTGCTAATAAGATTGAGTTGGCATCTAGTTTTTCAATAATATCATTATTCAAATATTTAAAATATTTTTCAATATACTTGTTTAGTATCATATTTGATATTTTAGTTGGATTTATTTTGATTCTTTCTAAATGGATAATATCTTGTAGATAGGGATGAAAAATAGAGAAGTAAAATGAAAATAGCAATTTTTCATGACTACTTTGGGGCAATTGGAGGTGGAGAGAGGGTTACTCTCGATCTGGCCACCGCATTAAATGCTGATATTATCACCACCGATACCGATTCCATAAATGCATTGAATACCTCTGTTAAAACCAGAAGTCTTGGTAAGACGATAAAATTCTACCCATTAAAACAGATATCCGCAACAGGTATGTTTTATTTAGCCGATTTTTCGGAATCTTATGATTTTTTTATTTTTACAGGAATCTGGAGTCATAACGCAGCCCGTAGACATTCTCCAAATCTTTGGTACTGTTACACACCACCCCGGGTATTTTACGACCTCTATCAAACATCCCTTTATCGGCACGACTTCGTGAAACGGCAACTTAATCGCCTTTGGATTTCTTGTCACCGAATACTAGATCAGCAATCCGTACACAAAGTTGACCATATTGCGACAATCTCTGATAATGTGCGCCGCCGGATTAAGCAATACTATAATAGAGATGCCAATGTCATTTATCCTCCAGTGAATACATCTGAGTTCACATTCAGGGAATATGGGGATTTCTGGTTATCAGTGAACCGACTATATCCGGAAAAACGGATCGATCTTCAAATCGAAAGCTTCAGAAAAATTCCTGATGAACGGCTTTTAATCGTTGGAGGATATGCAGAAGGGGATCGTCAGGACCGATACGTTACGAAGTTAAAAGAGACTCTGCCTCAAAATATCGAGATCATAGGTGAAGTTACAGAGAATGAATTACATGATTATTATTCTCGATGCAGAGGCTTGGTTTGCACGGCAATAGATGAAGATTTTGGACTTACCCCATTAGAAGCAATGGCATCTGGGAAACCTGTTGTTGCAGTAAATGAGGGGGGGTTTCGTGAAACTGTAACACAGGATACGGGGATACTTACCGATGCCCAACCCAGAGTGATTGCTAAAGCAATCAGGGAGATATCGAAAAATCCCGATTCTTATAAAGAGGCCTGCATCAAAAGGGCTTCACAATTCGATATCGCTATCTTTAAAGAGAAGATGCGAAATCTTGTAAATAATATTGCTTAGAATCTGACATCTATTTTGGATAATCTCTATCCGAACCCTTATCTTCCCTCTATCCCATTACTCCCACATGACCCCTCCCTCCGGCTGTCTGATCTGTGGTGCCGATCTCGAATACCTTGACCAGCCGGAGGAGATGGAATGCCAGTACTGCAAGCGGGTCTGTAAATCCACGACCTGGTGCGTGAACGGCCACTATATCTGCGACCGGTGCCACCGGCTGGATACCGAGGACCTGATCGAGGTGATCTGCCTCCAGAGCACCGAAGACAACCCGTTCATCCTCATGGAGCGGATCTTCTCAAGCCCTAGGGTGATGACGCACGGGCCCGAGCACCATTTCCTGGTCCCCGCAGTCCTGGTTGCTGCATTCTACAATCATACCCGGCAACCGGGGAAGAAAGAACTGGGGATCAAGAATGCACGGCACAGGGCTGGGCTGGTGAAAGGGGGGTCCTGTGGGCTGCTCGGTGACTGCGGTGCAGCGGTCGGGACCGGGATATTCGTGAGCATCGTTACCGGCGCTACCCCGCTCTCACGCGAAGAATGGCGCATGGCCAACCTGATGACCGCGAGAGCGCTCGAGAAGATCGCCCTTCATGGTGGTCCCCGGTGCTGTAAAAGGAACACGTTCCTCGCACTGCAGGAAGCGATCCGGTTCATATCAACAGAGATGGGGATTCACCTCCCTGAACCGGGGAAGATATCCTGCCGTTTCTCTGACCAGAACAGAGAATGCCTGAAGGATCGATGCCCGTTTTACAACGGAATCTGATCTGATCAGGATTGACAGAGATAGGGAATTGCGAGATGAAGTCGTTGACAGATTTTCTTCAGCTTTTTCTTCCAATTTTCCTTCGACCATTGAACGATGCTCGGAAAAAAGGGGTGCGATATCAGTACGGGGATATGGGGAGAGGGAAATCCCGTGCACCTTTCTCCTCCTTATTCTCCCCTGTATTGCTCCAGAACTTTCCTGATAATCCGGCTCGTGCTCGAGCACGAGTCCCCGGGATACTGGTCAATCCGTACAACATCGGAGCTTATTCCTCGTGACCGGAGATCAGCGACCAGCTTTGCCTCATCGAAATGCTGATTGAATCCGATCGTGATGATCGCGGGCTGAATCTCGCGGATTGGTCGGAACATGTCATGCAGGTCACCGAGCACCGCGTGATCGACCGGTTTTAACGCTCCGACCATCTTCATCCGCTGGTCTTCCGGGATAACCGGTCTTGGTTTGTGCCGGACATTGGCGTCCCTCGCGATGATCACGTACAATTCGTCACCGAGCCTGCGCGACTCCTCCAGGTAATAGAGATGCCCCGGATGGAGCAGGTCAAAGGTTCCCGTGGCAACGACCGTCTTCAATCGATCACCCCGATATCAACAGGCATACCATTAGCGGAAAAACAGCGCCAGTCATCCACCTCATAGGGGAATCCCACGATGATGTGGTATCTCCCGGTCCTGGGGAAGAAGGCCAGATCGGCATCGGATGGGCGGATGACCCCGTTCGGGTGGGAGTGGACGCTCCCGGCGAGATGGGTGTCAAGCGGCATCATATCAAGGAAGAGGCTTGCGGAACGAACGGTGCTCGTTGTCCCCGGCAGGAGATTGATCTCCTCGATGATACCCTCCTCTTCACGGAGAAGCCCGGCATACTCGTTCGGGTGCTGCTCCCGCCCAAGCTGGAGCAGGAGGGAGAGCAGATCTTTTCGTATTCCCCTGATACGCATATCCTGTCCTAGTTTTAGGACGGAGGAGAGATTAAACCAGGGGGTGCACCCCCCTGGTTCAGAACGGCCCGTCCTGCTCAAAACTTCTCCCGAACCTGATGGCAAGTTCCGCCTTATAGAGCTCTGCACCGAGATAGGCTGCGTGATCGAGGAGCGAAACCTCCCCGGATTCCTGGATCGCATGGAAGACCCCTGCCCATGAACGTCCCCGGTATGCCTTTCCGCCGATAACCGCGACAATCTCCTCGCCCTCGATCCCGATCCGGAAATTCCCGCAGGGATCATAGGTAATCTCCTTTGGCATCGTTTCTGCCCGGATCTCCTCGCAATACTCCAGGGGAGGTTCCCGCCTCCTCCGCTTCTCCTTGAGTATGAGCAGGTCGATCCCGAGATCCTTCGGGTAAGGCCGTTCCGCGGCGAGCACCATCATCTCAGTCGCCCTCCGCATCTCCCTGATGGACCCCCGGGTCTTGTCCGAGTGCTCGCTCGTGAATATCACCGATGCTTTCACCTCCATGGCCATCCCGGCAAGGAGGGCGTTCACCCCGGGCGAATCGGCATCGATCAGTTCTGCCACGTTCCCTGCCCCAAAAAAGAGCGGATAGCCCGGGTCGGTAAAATGAGAGAGTGAAGCGATCAGCCCGGAACCGGCAGGGGTGAGTAACGGGTCGGCTATGATGCAGGAGATCCCGGCCTCCTCTGCAAGCCTGATATTCTCCTCAAGGGATCGCTCTCCAGGAACGACCACCGCACCCGTACCACACTCTGCCACCCTTCTTCCCACAATCGGGAGGTTCCTGTCAGAGAGCGAGAGGACAAGGTCCGCCCGCGGAAGCCCTGCAACGATCAGCACGGGATCCTGGGTGTCGATGGCGAGGGGGCCTGGAAGATCCGAAACCTCGGAAAAGACCCGCTTCACCTCAGCAGGGGTAGCATCGAACCCGAATCCCAGGTCCACGATATCAGCCCCCGATGAAAAAGAGGAGAGCGCCCTTGCCCGGATATCCGGTTCCTTGTGGGCATCCATGATCTCGACAAGGACCTTCATCCGGGAATTTCCACCAATCTTCACCCCCCTGATGAGATACTCAGATTCCGCCTCCCGCTCCTTCAGGGCAATGGTCCGTACAGCCTCATCCCGTCGCTCGCTTGCCAGGAGATCATCGGCAGGGATGATACGGGAGAGGGGAATCGAGCCAAGGAGGGGCAGGATGAAGGCAAGATCAGCGGCATGGCGGGGTCCCCGATATATGGGCACCCCTGTCCGCTGTTCAACCCCATCGAAGGATGCCGTGCACATGCCGGAGACAAGGACAAGGTCGTATTTCCCTTCCCCTATGAGCCCTTCCAGCTGGGCCGGGGTGAGAAAGGAAGCAATCTCGCCTGTTACGGCAACAACAGCGTCCATCCCCTCCGCTGCCTTTCTGACCATCCCGGCGGTTGCAGATCCGGTTGGGAGGAGGATGCGCATAAGTTTCCTTAATACCAGTGAGATAAAAAGTCATATGATAGCATGCTTTCCTGCGACCTTCATGTCCATACCATTTTTTCACGGGACGGGGAGAGTACCCCCCTGGAGATCATACGGAGGGCTGAGGCTGTCGGTCTCGATGCGATCGCGATAACAGACCACGATACAGTGGAGGGAGCCATAGCCGCACTCAGTATCCCGACGAGCCTTGTGATCATCCCGGGAATTGAGATCTCGACGCGGCAGGGGCATCTGATTGCGCTTGGCGTTAGCGAGAAGATACCCGCCGGGCTGGATGTGATCGAGACTATTCACCTGGCAAAAGAGAGAGGCGCAGTCCTCATTCTCCCCCATCCGTACCATGTCTGGCGACATGGTGTCGGAAGGAAACTCCGCTCAGCCTTATACACGGTCGATGCCATCGAGGTTTTCAACAGCCGGTACATCGTCGGCTCGGCAAACCTCAAGGCAGCACGGATGGCGCGGCGTATCTGCAAGCCCTGCGTGGGAGGATCCGATGCCCATCATGCACGGTACGTCGGATTCGGCAGGACCACCATCGACGCAAAGAAGGACTGTGGATCCATCCTTGCCGCGATACGGGAAGGCAAGACCAGTGCCGCCGGTAAGATGACCCCCCTCCCGAGTTACACCCGCCAGACTATCAGGAATACATGGAAGAAGTTCAGGCGCCGGATCTCCCACCGGTAAGGCTTGCGTGCAGGGTTGCCTATCTCGGTGACCGGTTTTTCGGATCCCAGATGCAGGCAGCAGAGCGGACCGTGGAGGGGGAGTTCGTGGCCGCATGTACCCGGCTCGGCCTCTTTTCTGACTACCGGAAGGCAGGTTTCCTTGCCGCGGGGAGGACGGACCGAGGGGTCCATGCAAGGGGGCAGGTCTTTTCATTTTCCACTATATATCCCTCGCGGGCACTCTCTGCTCTGAACTGGCAGCTTCCCCTGGACTGCTGGATCAGCGGATATGCAAAGGTCGATGCAGGATTCCATCCGAGATATGACGCAAAGGTACGAACCTACCGGTACTATTTCGGGACGACCCACCTTGATGAGAAAGCGATGGACTCCGCTGCCCATCGTTTTGTAGGTACACACGACTTCTCAGTTTTTTCAAGGACCAGTGAGCGAAATCCCGAGCGGACGATCACCTCCGCAAGGGTCTGGTGCGAAGATCGTACCTGTGTATTTGAAGTGACGGGTGACAGCTTTCTCTGGAACATGGTGCGACTCATGGCCGCATCGCTCCTGCGTATCGGGCAAGGGTTGGAGGGTGAGGAGAGGATTGTGCAGCGGCTTGATGGTGAACGGAACTCGCCGCTTTCGCCTTTACCGCCCGACGGCCTCATCCTCTGGGAGGTGAACTGCGGAATCACCTTCAATCCCATCCCTGTCGAGGGGAAACGGCAGGGATTTCTCGCACGGCTCCGGGAGCATCATACTGCACTCGAACGGGTGGTCCGCGACCTGAACGAAGGCAACCGATGAAGCCTGTTCGTAACGGAGCCGGTGAAAGTGAAAATTGGGATGAGAGAGATCCTTCATTCACGACATCGATGTAACTCCGCATGGTGGCCTAAGAGGGGAAAGACAGTAAGGGATCAGTCCTGCATGCACCCTCTGCATCTCTCCTCTCATAATTACCCCATCCATCATCGCCAGTGATGTTGCAGGGATCATTCAGAGGGAACAGAGGCATTGGAACAATCCTTCCGAAGGATGTGTACACTTTCACATCCCTGTGATCCGTTCATGCACACCCCCTGCAATTGTCAATGCACTTCTCGCGATGCTATCCTCTCAAGGCTCAAAGAACAGAATACAGCGTACAAGGAAATCTGCCAGCTCACGGCTTATTCATGCACGAAGCGGTGCCTCTTCCCTGCATGCAAACGCGCAGAGACGATGACCTTCATCCCTGGATTCTTCACAGAGACCACCCGGCCGACGAACTCTGGATGACCCTCCATCTTCATCACCCAATGGGGTTTATCTTACAGGGATGGCACCGTTTGCCTGTACGAGATGCGGAAAATGTTGCATAAGCCTTGGGAGACATATCCGGATCGAGGGGAGCCTCTCCACCGTGCAGTATTACTGCCGCGTTGCCGTTAGTGGTGAACTGCTACCGGTATCCGTCCAGCCGGAACTTCGGGAACTCTTCGCATCAGGTGACCAGGATCCAGCCTGGTGCCCGTTCCTCAGGAAAGACGCTGCTGGCCTCTTCACCTGCACAATTTACCAGACACGTCCCCGCATCTGCAGGGAATTCCGGTGCAGGACGATGATAATCTATGACCAGAGCGGCCGGGAGGCGGGGTATGTCAAGGGAAGGAGGACCCTGGTATCAGGCGACGCCGGCCTTGAAGACGTATGGCAGAAGATCCCTTCAGGCGCGGATGATACCTCCCTCAAAGGGATACTCCGGAACCATGGATACCGGGCCGAATCTCTTGATTAAAGGCATTCATCCCCAAGAATTACCAGAATACTACGCTTATTACTGATGGAAAGCTAACCTTTTTCACGATTTTCCATGACCGAGATCCCCAAAGAAGAGTTTATACTGAAGTGCACATCGGCTTGTGCAGGGTGCCCTTCTACCCTTATTCTCCGGTATGTACTCAAGGCAGCAGGAGCTGATACCGTGCTGGTGGTCCCTGCCTGCTGCACCAGTGTTATCCAGGGTATCTATCCCAATACTGCAGTGAATGTTCCCGTGTATAATGTCGCGTTTGCCGCAGCTGCTGCCTGTGCATCCGGAATGAGCGAGGCGTTTCAGAAAGCCGGTAAGAAGACCAACGTGATAGTCTATGCCGGCGATGGTGGAACGGTTGACATCGGGATCCAGGCTCTCTCCGGTGCATTCGAGCGGGAGACCGATTTCCTGTATATCTGCTACGATAACGAAGCCTATGGCAATACTGGTATGCAGCGTTCGGGTTCCACCCCGATAGGTGCCCGCACCACCACCACGCCAGGGGGGAAGGTTCATGCAAAGAAGGATCTCGATGCCATTGTTGCCGCCCACAATCCTTCCTACCTCGCAACAGCCTGTGCTGCCTACCCCCAGGACCTCTTTAAAAAAGTGCAAAAAGCACTCACACTGAGGGGCTCAAAGTTCATCCATGTCCTTGCACCCTGCCCGCCCGGATGGCGCTTCTCCTCGGAGATGACTGTTGAGATGGGGAAACTCGCGGTGAGATCCGGCCTGTGGATCCTCTATGAGAGTGAGTTTGGGAAAGTGACCATCAACGGGCCATCCAAGGCTGCGATGATCAAACCGATCCCCATCGAGGACTACCTTTCAGTCCAGGGCAGGTTCAAGGGGATCGACAGGAAGGCTATCGATGCTTTAAAGTCTCAGGCAGAGCAGCGGGCAAAGCACCTTCAGAAGGAGGCCGAAGGGATATGCTGACGATTGCCACCGGGAACAAGGCGGTCGCAGCTGCGGTGAAGGAGGTGAAGCCCTATGTCATCGCAGCATACCCGATCACCCCGCAGACCGAGATTGTCGAACAGATCGCTGAGTATGTGACCTCGGGTGAACTGGACAGTCGCTACATCCCGGTCGAGAGCGAACATTCAGCAATGGCAGCCTGCATCGGCGCAAGCATCACGGGTGCCCGGACCTTCACTGCAACAAGTTCGCATGGGCTCCTCTACATGCACGAGATGGTCAACTGGGCAGCAGGGGCACGGCTGCCCATCGTGATGGCCAACGTGAACCGGGCAATCGGGCCGGGCTGGAACGTCTGGGCTGAGCATACCGATGCCTTCCAGGAACGGGATACCGGCTGGCTCCAGGTCTACGTCAGCACCGTCCAGGAAGCATACGATACCACCCTCATGGCGTTCAGGATCGCGGAACACGCCGACGTGATCCTTCCCGTGATGGTCAACCTGGACGGATTCCTCCTGTCGCATTCCATGCAGTCGCTCGACACCCTGAATGCGGGGGACTTCGTTCCGCCCCTCCATCTGCCGCATGCCATCGATGTACTGAATCCTGCCGGTTACGGGACGCTCACCGGACCAGATGAGCACTTCAGGTTCCGGTGGGAGATCGAGAAGGCAATGAGAAGATCCCGGAAGGTCATTGCGGAGACAGAGAGGGACTTTGCCGAACGGTTCGGAAGGAGCTATGGGGTTGCCGAGGAGTACCGTTATGAGGATGCAGATGTTGTGGTCATTGCGATGGGAACCCTCGGTAAGGAGGCAGAAGTGGCGGTTGATCTCCTCAGGAATGAAGGGGTGAACGCAGGATCCCTCCGTATCAGGTGGCTGCGCCCCTTCCCAGATCTCGACCTGTCGGGGCGGGAAGTCGTGGTCATTGACCGTGACTACTCCTTTGGATTCGGAGGAATTATTGCCCAGTCGCTGATGGCCAGGCAACGGGTCGACCTGTATAGCGTGATTGCTGGTCTCGGGGGCCAGGAGGTCACCTATGATGACATTGCAGGGTTTGTGCGGGAGAGGAGACCCGGCACCGAGCTCTGGTTCGGGGTGAACGGCAATGTATGAGATTCGTATCCACTCCCGCGGCGGGCAGGGTGGTGTGACGGCTGCCCGGCTCCTTGCTCTTGCGGCCTTCCGGGATGGGAAATATGCGACGGCGTGCCCATTCTACGGGGCAGAACGGCGCGGTGCTCCGGTCGTCTCCTATGTCAGGATCGATGACCGGCCGATACGGGTCTACAGCCAGATAAGGAATCCGGATCTGGTCATTGTGCTGGATCCGAGCGTGATGGAAGTCGTGGATGTCCTTCATGGGCTGAAAAGGCATGGTAAGGTGCTGATGAACGGTACTACCACCGGGAAAATACCCGGCGCCCCGGCCTTTGCGGTCGATCTTACCGGGATAGCACTCCGGGAGAAGCTGGTCATTGCCGGAAGCCCGATACTGAACACCCCGGTTCTCGGGGCACTTGCAAAGATGGGGATAATATCTGTTGATTCGGCTAAAAGCGCCATAAGGGAGATGTTTTCCGATGAACGCAATGTCAGGGCAGCAGAAGCAGCCTTCCAGGAGCTGGTGATATGAGTACCCGTCCTGCAATCAGCAGACCGGTCAAGGGGGCTTCAGGAAAGACCGGATCCTGGCGGGTATTCAAACCCGTTGTTGACAAGGAGCGATGCAATGCATGCGGCATCTGTGCCATGTTCTGCCCCGATGCGGCAATCAGCGAGGACCTTGTGGTTGATCTCGATTTCTGCAAGGGATGCGGCATCTGTGCACACGAATGCCCCAAGAAAGCAATATCAATGGAACGGGAAGAGAAATAAACGCGGCTGTAACTTTCTATCTCTCTTTTTTATCAGACATTCTGTGTGCCCGCGCTGATTGAGCTGTTTTCTATAGTCTTGGAGTAGATATTGGCCATCTGACCCACCCGATTTCTCGAGACCTGGAACTATCCGGGAACGAATCATGAACGTTCCTCGATAGAGAGTGGTGTTACGTGATCCAGTTCAAAGCTTGGGAGATGTGATCAGGAGGGGACTTTGATCTTCACTGGAATTATCATAGTCAACAGGTGTTCATGATGTGAACTGAACGACAGGAAGACGATCAGTCTTTCCCTTCAATGGGACATTTGGCCACATACTCCAGGTCGAACTTGTAGAAATGGGTGAATCCGCAGTTCCTGCAACGGGCGGTGAAGTGATTGCAGCCGATGGCCAGGTTGTGGGGACCGGTGGTCCGGCAATTCCGGCAGGATGCATCGGACACGATGTTCCAGACATCATAGCACCCAATCCTGGTAAAACTTCCCTCCTTTGTAACCTCCTCCCGCCGCGGGATAAAGATCCGGGTGGCACCACAGTTTTCACAGATCACCTGGGACTGGTAAGGGACCGCCTTTATAATCTGGTCTGCCTCCTTGTGGCAATGGTAGCAGGTCGTCCGGTACCTGGTGAAAATGAACCGGTCCGTCATGCATGATCATTTCCATGGAGGCTATAAGAAAGTAGTCCCCAGTAAAATTGCGACTGTTAGGAGTGCCGGGTGTCGGAAATTCACACATTAATGTTCGAGAAAATAGGGATTTTTCAGGGGAATAGGTGAGTCTGATGGGATTAATAGTCTCCCATGCCACCCATGCCGCCCATGCCACCCATGCCGCCCATGCCTTCCATGCCTCCCGGGGGTCCCTGGGGGGCTGCTGTCTTGGATGCGGCGATGACATCGTCAATGCGGAGGATCATCACTGCCGCTTCTGCGGCACTTGAGATGGCCTGTGTCTTGACACGGAGCGGTTCAACGACACCTGACTTGAGCATATCCTCGGCTTTTCCGTCGAACACGTTCAAGCCAACGGTCTTCTTGCCCTTCTCATGAGCTGCGCGAAGCTCCACGAGCATATCAATCGGATCAAGACCTGCATTCTCAGCAAGGGTCCGTGGGATGATCTCAAGGGCGTTTGCAAATGCCTCGATGGCAAGCTGTGCACGACCTCCGACCGTTGCTGCATATTCACGGAGACGGAGCGAGAGTTCGATCTCCGGGGATCCGCCACCAGCGACGAGCTTCTTGTCCTCAAAGACGACTCCGACCACGCGGAGTGCATCTTCGACCGCACGCTCAATCTCGTCTACGACATGCTCAGTCCCGCCGCGTACAATGAGGGAGACGGCCTTTGGGTTCTTGCATTCGACAACAAAGATCATCTCCTCGCCGGAGACCTTCTTCTCCTCGACAAGCCCGGCATATCCAAGCTCGTCCTTGGAGATGGCATCGATGCTTGAGACAAGGTTGCCACCCGTTGCACGGGCAAGTTTCTCCATGTCACTCTTCTTGACACGCCGGGTTGCAAAGATGCCGGCCTTTGCGAGGTAATGCTGGGCGATATCATCAATCCCTTTCTGGCAGAAGAGGACGTTTGCCCCGGATGCGACAATCTTATCCACAATATTCTTGATCATCCGCTCTTCTTCATCAAGGAAGGCCTGGAGCTGATCAGGGCTTGTGATGTTGATCTCGGCGTCGACCTCGGTTTTCTTGAACTCGACTGCGGCATTCAGGAGGAGAATCTTTGCGTTCTTCACCTTTTTCGGCATTGCCGGGTGGACCCGTTCCTTGTCGATGAGTACTCCCTCAACGATCTCAGAGTCGTCAACGGATCCACCGACTTTCTTCTCCACCTTGATGTTATCTTTGTCGACCGTCCCGTCGTCATCGGCTACCATCATGACAGCCTTTACCACAAGGTCACAGAGCTTCTCCTTTGATGCCTCGGCACCCTTACCGGTCATTGCGGTCTCTGCGATCTTCTTCAGCATCGCTGCATCAGTTGGCTTGATGGTGATGGCGATGTTCTGCAGGATCTCCTGGGCTTTTTCAGAAGCCTGGCGGTATCCCTGGGCGATTACTGTCGGGTGAACGTCCTGTTCGAGCAGATCTTCTGCCCGCTTCAGCAGTTCTCCGCCGATGACCACGGCCGTGGTGGTGCCGTCCCCGACTTCATCGTCCTGGGTCTTTGCTATCTCCACCATCATCTTTGCTGCCGGGTGCTCAATGTCCATCTCTTTCAGGATGGTGACCCCGTCATTGGTAATCACGACATCGCCGATCGTGTCGACAAGCATCTTGTCCATGCCCTTGGGGCCGAGCGTAGTCCGTACTGCGCTTGCAACGGCCTTTGCGGCGGTAATATTCATACCCTGTGCATCGCGTCCACGGGTACGTGAACTTCCTTCTTTCAGAATAAGGATCGGTTGTCCTCCAAGCTGCTGTGCCATAGATATTCACCACTTGTAGCGATAAAATTGGTTTGTGGTTCTATATAAAATTTATGACTTATCGATCAGCTCGATCAGCTCTTCACCGTCTGCCAATGAGTGGAGCCGCTCCTCCCCAATCACCAGTGTGCTGCCGATCTTTTTCTGCTTGGAGTAATCCGTCAGCACGCACATGGCATGGGTACCTGCGACCTGGGAGATGTTCCCGATGAGGGCTGCCCGCTTGACCACCTTATCAGTGGTGCCGTAGCCGGTAAGAATCGTATGATCGGAAAATTCGATCATCGCCTGGAAGGGTGCCCGGTGCATTGCATGGAGCGTGATACCTAACCGCTCAAGGAAACTCATCGGCATCTCCTGGATCCCCTGATCAGGTTCATCCCTGAAGTGGGACTCGTACTTCAGCAGATCGATTGATCTGACCAGGGCGGCATCAAAGATCTCTTCAATCCGGAGTGCGATATCGAGCGTGGTCCCCATACCTCCCTCATACTTGCTGATCGCCCTCCGGGAAACACCAAGCAGGTTGCCAAGATCGCCAAGGGACAGGTTCCTTTTCTCCCGCTGCTCACGAAGTATCCCGCCATTGATGTTTACGTAGAGGCCTCCAGGAGAGGCATACACCAGGGGAGGATTGTCTTCAACAAAAGCATCGTAAAGGGTGGCAACACTGACTGCATAGATGCCGTACCGGACATAGACAGCTCCCCGCTCGAGCTCTGCATCACGGGCCCGCTCTCCGATAATAAGGGGAGATCCCCGGAGTGAACGTGCGATGTGATCGAGATCCCGAGCCGTCTCCTCGCTCACGCTGTCGATATGGGAGACCACCTTGATGACGAGCAGGATCTCCTTCTTTCCCGTAATAAGGTCGAAACTCCGCGGCCGCATGGAGAATCGTTCCGTTACCCGGAACCCGGCCATGAGCAGTACCGACACTACCATCTGGAGAAGGCGATCCTGGGACATTTCCGTTACGAATGGATATAGCAGGGCAGGATATTAATAGTAGTGCATACATGCGAATCGGAATCGACGACACAGATTCGCCAGCCGGGATGTGTACCACCTACCTCGGGGCTCTGCTTGCCGGCAGGCTCTCCGATTCGGGAATGACCGTGAGAGAAACCTACCTCATCCGACTGAATCCCAATGTGATCCACAAGACAAGAGGGAATGCAGCCATCTGCATCGATGTCATTGGTGATATCTGCACGGCTTTTTCCATGGCCTGCGATATTGTTGAAGAACTGGCAGATTTCTCATGCAACGAGACAAATCCGGGTGTTGTCGTTTCAGATAGGGCGCTTCCTGCTGAATTCTACAAAAAAGCGGTCACTGATTTCTGCGAGATCAGCGAAGCAGTCGCATTGCTTGAGGAATCGGAAGCACTCTTCAGGGGATACAAGAACGGGCGGGGTCTTATTGGCGCAGCGGCGGCAGTCGCAAGCGTCCTGGAAGACAGGACATCTGAGATTCTGGTTTACCGCAGGCCCGATTGCCGGGGATCTCCACGGATGGTCGACCGCAAGAGCCTCTTTCTTGCTGATGGTGAGACCTCTCCTCACACCTGGGATACTGTTGACAGAGAGAATAACATTGTTGTCTGTGTCCCCCATACCCCTGATCCGGTACTTTTTGGAATAAGAGGTACTTCGGGTGAATGGGTGCTCCGTGCACGAAGGATGGTGGTAGCTGAAGCTCCTGAGAGGGAGCAGATCTTTACCACCAACCAGGGCACCGATGCTCACCTGATCGCGGGATCTCCTGGTGCATTGGAACACGGGAGATCCTACCTTGTCCGGGGAACGGTCTCCACGGCCCCGATGACCCGGAGTGGCGGGCATGTATCGTTCTACCTTTCAGAAGGCGGCTTTTCCGTCCGGTGCATGGCATATGAACCCACGAAGGGATTCCGGGATATCATACGGATGCTCATTGCAGGGGACGAGGTAGTGGTTGCAGGGAGTTACAAGGGGGGCAGCATCAACCTTGAAAAGATCGGGGTGATATCCATTGTTCCCAAGAGAGAACAGAAGGCGCCATTCTGTTCCTCCTGCAGGAAGCGAATGACCAGTGCTGGGAAAGGGAAAGGATACAAGTGCAGGATCTGCGGTGCACGGGAACAGGATCCGGAAAGGGTATACCTCGCAAGGGAGCTGAAACCGGGGTGGTATGAGGTCGCGCCTTCTGCCCGGCGACACCTGGCCAAACCGCTCTGCAGGGGGCATCCTGACCTTCAGAGATACGGAATTGAAGATCAAGAGGGATGATCTGGTCCTGATGCGGCCTTCTCAATGATCCTGATCTCACCCGGAGTCAAATGGTAGAGATCATACACCAGATGATCGATTGCGTGGTCGATCTCCCTGATTTGCTTCCTGTATGGTGCTTTTATTGCCGGATCTTCCATTTCAGAAATCTTCCCATAAAGAGCGATCATCTGCCTGACCATGGTCTCGATCGTGTCGTGTCTGGTTACCTCCTCCCGGTTCTCGAAGTCCGGGACATAGATGGGGATATTTTCAAAGAACGGGCTACAGAGGTTCCGGTAACCACCCGGGAGTGGTGGCAGGGTCTCTTTGATCAAGAACCAGATCAGTCGAGAGTTGAGAAGCCCGAGCAGGTACAATGAGCTGGAATGGATTATGCCGCAGGTATCAGGGCAATAATGACCGGTACTGTCCAGTGAGAACCTGCTCTCTCTCGCAATGCAGGGGAAGAGAATCTTTGGGCTGGCGATAAGGTCGGATTGCCGCTCTTCAACCGGAAGCGGAAACGAGGAATATGCATCCGGCATCGTTTTTTCATCGGTCCATTCGCCCACTCGCCTTTCCTTCCTCACCATTTCCTTTGTCTGGTTCCTGGGGTGGTGGACCAGAGCCGGATGATCCTTTACGGTAATTCCTGAAGAGGTGAGGAGGAGATACCATTTTGGCGGAAGGAAGTAATAGCGTCTCAGTCTTTCAGGCGTGATAAACGGCCGGATAATCGTGCCTGATTCCACATCTTCTGCTATCACCCTTTTTTTTGAGACGGAATCAATAAGTTGTGGGGAATAGTCTGCTCGTTTGATTCCCCGCGAAAGCGCACCCATCACATACTCTGCAAGCGGGGTACCTTCACCCTGTATCTTGCTGACCAGGTCTTGTGTGCAAGTATCCGCAAGAATCCAGCTTCCCTGCCCGATCCGCCAACGAGGAATGCAATATCTGTTTTTATTCAGATACTCCACAAAGTTCCCGGTAGCAGGGATAACGCCCTGCACCACCGATATAGATGCCCCTGGCTCTTCCTTTGCGACGGTGACAATACAGGTGCGCGGGATGAGGAGATTCTCCCTTTCCCGGATACCAGGCGCGATGATCTCCTGTATTCCTGATCCACTCAGGAAGTGACGAAGCTTGGATCCATGTTTTGAACGCAACCATACGTCAGGGAAGGCAGCAGAAAGGAGACCCCCCGGCTTTAAAAGAAATAATCCTTTCTCAACGAAGCAGGGATATAATTCTCCGCTGTGAGGATAGCACCGGTAATGCTTCTCAAGATACCCCATCTCTCCCTTGAGTGATTCACAGCGGTGAGCAGGAAAACTGCCGATAATCCCGTCAAATCCCCCCGACCCGATGATACGAGGAAACGCACTGTCCCAGTCAAAGACACTGATCCGCTCCCTTATACCGGGACCGATCAGGGCGGTCTCAGGATCATCCAGAAAATCCGGGCCAACGAGAGAATTTCCGCAACGGATACAGGAAGAGAGGTCCGGGAGCGGGAGTCCCTGTCTATCACCCCCTTCCATCAATGCAACAAGGAGGATGACCCTTGTTATTTCCACCGCTCTCCTGTCAATATCAACCCCCGACAAGATTGAAAGCAGGATCCGCTTTCTCTCCGCGGGGGTCAGTCGTATGGTCAGTTGTCTGACTGGGTGAATCCCCTCCGTTCCGTGAATGATGATGAACGGGAGGATCACATCCTCCCCCTTCCGCTCTGCCCCTTCAGGAAGGAAAGGCTGGATATCATCATGCGAAAAATTCCCCTGTTTGAGGAGGGGCAGAAGGTTCCTGAAATACCAGGCACGATGCCATTCGAGGAGGGACTCGAACGCCATGACCAGAAACAGGCCTGAACCACAGGCAGGATCGAGGAGATGGAGGTGTTGAAGCTCCTGAACCGTCTTCTCCTTTACCAGGTTGGATACGGTTCTTCGCACGACATACTCCGCCATCTCACACTGAACAGGAGATGGGATACCGTATTTTCGGAATTCAGAACATTCCTCAATGACAGCCTGGTGCCCGTTCCTTATCCGGATCACGCTCCCAAGATAGGGGGAGAAGACAGAGGCAAGGACCCGGGCAGGGATGACCGAAAACTCGTAAGGGCCTTCTTCCGGTGACAATCTGGCAATAATATTCTTGATGGTATCATCATCAACAGAGAGGGAAAAGATCATTGATTGGGGAGATTCCAGTTTCTCCCCACGATCCGAATAACAGAAAAGACCGCCCCCATATTCTTCACACGCATAGCGGAATAGCCCGCACAGCCTTCCATACGCTGAACCGCCACCGGTGATCCGCATGAGCACCCCCTCCTGCCCAAGCCCCTTATCTTCTATGATACGGAGGAACAGGATCCGTATAATCAGCGCATGCACCAGGTCACTGAGGGAGGCTTCAGTGACCCCGTGGTTGCGGAGGGCGATTTTTTTTGCTAGCTGCGCCCGCCATACTTCCAGATCCTTCCGCAGCACCAGCCCGATCCGAGATGTTTCCCTGATCCCTTGTCCCTTGAGGAAAAGCCCGATCGAATCCCGTGTTATACCTTCACGAGACAGGAGGGCAGCGATGTGGTCCCAATGCTCTTCATACTGGCCAATACCGAGTCTTGTAATCAGGGCTTCTGCCACATCATCCCTGCACTGCACCGGGGTGGTGGTGTTATACAGCGCCGATTCGCGGAAATTCGTAAGTATGGCAAGATCAAGCCCGGCATTCCAGGCATATCTGATGAGAAGAAAGGCACTCTCCTCAGCTGGCGGGCAATCAGTGACCATAATTGCCAGGGCGCCTCCCTTCTGCGAGCAGAGGATATAATCGATAGAGCCGGCCTCGCCACCGATTCGCACCGGAACATCGAGCAGAAGCCCGCTGCTTTGCCCAAGGCTGTCCCCGGCTTGTCTTTCCCAGCCAAGACTCTCAAGGAACGGATCGATAAAATCCCTGCAGAGCGCCTGTCTGCTGATCTTTCCTTCACAATATGCGGGGCCGGAGACACGATACTCCTCGATGATTCTGGTGATTGCAGGTGGGACTGGCATAGTGCGAGGGATAGCAGGATACTATCTGATCCAGAGCACCGAAAAGATTCCTTTCTCCCTTCAAATGGACACACAGTATGCAGGTGACGGAGCGGACGCAATTATAACCGATCAGACATCCAAGCTCTTATCATGGAATGCGGGGATCCTGTCGAGCAGGTAGCCATCAGACCCGGGATGAGCGTCAACGAGCTGGTGTGCGAGCTCGCACGGGCTGGGGCATACAATGGTGGTGCGCTTGCCCGGGCTGCTGACATTTACGAACGGATGCTGACCGATAAAAAAACCGTGAAGTTCTTCGGCCTTGCAGGGGCGATGGTTCCTGCAGGCATGGGGGGGATTGTCAGTGATCTCCTCACGCGCGGCTACATCGATCTCCTGGTCAGCACCGGGGCAAATCTCACTCATGACATCATCGAAGCACTTGGATGCCGGCATTACCACGGCTCTGCATTCTGTTCGGACATTGAGCTTCGGGAGGAGGAGATCAACCGCATTTACGATGTCTTTCTCCCGAATGAGGCCTTTGCGACCTTTGAAACGTTTATCCAGGAGTCCCTCTCAACACTCGATCCCGGACACAGTTATCCTATTTCCGAGCTCCTTGCTCTCCTTGGGAAACGACTCGATCATGGGATCCTCGCCACGGCTGCGGCAGGGGGGATACCCGTATACTGTCCTGCAGTGGCAGATTCGATGATCGGCCTCCAGTGCTGGCTGTACTCCCAGTCGGGAAAAATCTCTGTCGATGCGTTCTCTGACATGAAAGGCCTGATCGATCGTTGTTTTACGGCCGAAAAAGCCGGTACACTCCTTGTCGGGGGTGGAGTCCCCAAGAATTTCATCCTCCAGAGTATGCTGATGACTCCGCAGGGCTTTACCTATGCTGTCCAGCTCACGGGAGACCGGCCGGACCTCGGGGGGCTTTCGGGCGCAACCCTCGATGAGGCACGATCATGGGGAAAAATTACCGGGGATGCACTGGCAGTAACCGTCTATGGAGATGCGACTATCACGCTGCCTGTGCTGGTTGCGGCGGTGCTGGAGCGGATGGAACGATGACCCAGCTGATCCTTGCCCTTGATGTCAGCGGGAGGACAGAAGCCCTCCGCATCGGACGCCAGTGTGCCCCCCATATCGATGCTATCAAGGTTGGATACCCGCTTGTCCTCTCTGCTGGCCTCACCATTGCCCGTGACCTCGCGGCAACAGGGCTGCCCCTTATCGCTGATTTCAAGGTCGCGGACATCCCGAATACAAACCGCCTCATCGCTGAACAGGTATTTTCATCGGGGTTCTCTGCCATCATCTGTCACGGGTTTCCCGGCAGCGACTCCGCAGAGGCGTGCATCGAATCCGCCCATGACCATGACGGCGAATGTTACCTCGTTGCCGAGATGAGCCATCCGGGAGCTGAGGAATTTTTCCATGGGGGTGTTGCCGAGCACATAGCGGAACTTGCCGTCACGCTGGGAGCAGACGGTATCATCGCCCCTGCCACCCGCCCGGACCGTGTCCGCCTCCTGAGGGGAATCGTGCGAGGAAAAAAGATCTATTCGCCCGGGGTAGGCGCGCAGGGAGGGGATGCTGCCATAGTTGCCAACCTTGTTGACGGCATCATCGTCGGTCGGCAGATTTACCTCTCCCCAGACCCGCGATCTGCTGCCGCAGAATATGGTCCTTTCCGCCAGTGATGAGAAGACGATGCTGATCGCGTGATGAGCCCTATGAGTCACCTGAGGCGAAAGGACCTGTTCTAAACTTTAAAATACTGAATCGTTCATTTTACTGTATGCAATGGAGCGAGGAACAGCAGAAACTGGCTGAAAAGTACAAGAAGCTTGGAGACATCCCCGTTACCGAGCGGCGTTACAAGTGCCACACCTGTCATCTTATCGTCGATGAAAAGCCCTGCCCACAGTGCGGCGATGAGCACCTCGTCATCATGTGCCCCCTTGACCACTGCCACTGCTCCCATGAGATCATATCGGGAATCGAGTACTGTCCCCTCTGCGGGGAGCCGGTATGCCCCGACTGTGGTTCCCATGATGTTGTCCAGATAAGCCGGGTGACCGGCTATCTCCAGGAAGTTTCCGGGTGGAATGCCGGGAAGCAGCAGGAGCTTAAGGACCGGAAGCGCTACACCGTTGTATGAGGTATTTCGCAAAGCGATAGTTCAAAACCTCTTGTATGGAATACCCACGCTCTCCGATTGGGTAGCTGATAAAAAAAATGTTTTTTTCTTGTTCATAGATCCACCATTTCAGAAGCTATGAGAGTTCGCAATAAGGCAGGAAAGACGATTATGGTTCTATTTTCAACAGCATTGTTCACCTTAAAAAATGAGTACAGGCTCGTGAAGCACATTCGCTAAGAGAAATTTGTACTATTGGGAAGATCATCCCCCACAGATGATAGGTAGGGGCCGGTTGAAACTGGTCCAACAGGTTCTGTTAGTAGCACCTGTCCTTTTCCATCGAGAAGCATGAGCATAAACTGTTCTGTACTCCCTTTCACACCGAATACAACCTCCCCGGTCTTATTACTCCCTGGAGGAATTGAACCCCAGAAGAGGGGATTGACAAGTTTATCGTACATTTTCTCGGTAATTGGTCCACCATCCGTGATATCAATGGAATACTCATCGACAACCAATGCATTCGTTTCATCAAGGTTCTCGATCGTCATATTAACGACAAGAAAAATATTACCGGGCAGGGGATTGTTACCAGGGATCTTTGTTGTTTTTTGTGCTGAATGTATGGTGATATCCAGTTTTTTTGTGGAGGGGTAGGAAATAGAACCGAGGGGCTCCGTCAATATCGTGTTTCCCTCCCCATTGAGAAGGGTAAGGGTGAATTGTTCTGTCGTTGTTTTTACACCGAAGACGATCTCACCGGTCTTATTGCTCCTTGGAGGGATGGATCCCCAGTAAAAGGGATTTGATAACTTGCTATAGAGCTTCTGGGTAATGGGTCCTCCCCCGGTAATATCTATCGTAGTCTCGTTGACAATAAAGGGGGTAGTAGTATCCAGATTTTCAATCGTCAGATTGATGACAACAAATGTGTACCCTGAATTCGGCTCTCTATCCTTGATTTTCATTGTTTTCGTGATGGAATGGATCGTGAGGCCGATGGAACCGTTTTTTATCGAGATATTGAAGTTCTCCGGTATGATTTCAGGATTATGCGATTGAGTGGCCGGGCTGCTACCAACATATTGAGTGTCGATTGATTCAGGCATGGTCATATCTATTGATTCCTTTGCCGGGCTTTCCATACAGCCAGAAAAAACAAAGAAGAAGAAAGCAAGAGAAATAATCCCAATAACACCGATAAAATCAGTCTTACTATTTTTCCCCATGAATTTGAAATTTCAATTTTCTTCTGATAACTGTTGTGAAATGCCATCATGAACTTGAAGAGTGCGCGCTCTAAAACCAAGTCACTTGATCACGCCATATCACTATTGGATTCGTTACATTTCAATGTTAATTCCTGCGATAATTTCCTTACGATATTTGGATTCGGATTCATCCTCTCACCGCGCCCGAGCCGTAAATGCAACAAAAAAGAAAAGAGAAGGATTGAAATTGATATAAGCGTGAATTAAGGGTGTAGCATGAGGTATTATCTCCGGGAAAATACCCTCTTTATCCGGGGCAGCTACCGGTCGCTCAGCACAGGAGTCGGCGGTGGCATCAGTACGGTCAGTACGCTGCTCAACCATACCGTCCGACCTGACTGGGACGGACAGGAACCTCTCCGCGAGCTTTCGGTGGTAACTACAGGAGAAGGATTGCCTGGCGAATTCTTCGGCCTTCTCACCACTGTCAGGATGCAGCACCTTTGCATCCTCCAGTATGATTGGGTGACAGTTTTTATTTCTGCAGGGATTCATAAGGGATCTTCCGGAACGATTAATATCATCGTCTGCAGCAGCCAGGGGATGTCCGATGCAGCACTCGCGGGGGCAATCATCACGGCAACCGAAGCAAAGTCGGAGGCCCTCAGAGGACTCGGCCATCCCTTCTATGGCACTCCCTCGGATGCGGTTATCATTGCCTCTGAAGGAGTGGTTGTCCATCCCTCCGCAGGGATTCTTACCGAGGTTGGACATCGGATCCATGCAGCGGTCCTGTTCGGGGTTCCCGAAGCCCTGAGACGGCATGAGGGGCTGGTGGTCCGGGATGCCCCCTCCTATTTTATTTTCTCAAGATTTGGCGGGGACCACTGGGTTGAGTGGCTTCCAAAGGTCTGTCCGTATTATCCCTGCCATTTCAAGGGGCAGAGTTGTGAGTTCTGCTACTGTCCCTTTTATCCGTGCGGGGATGAATCGCTCGGGGAATGGGTGAAGAGCTCTTCAAGAAACGGGCCGGTCTGGAACTGTGCCGGGTGCACCCTGCTTCACCAGCCAGGAATTGCAGATTACCTGATGCAGAATCCTGAAGCGTCACTTCGTGAGCTGAAGATGAGACGCAGAAAGAAACAGAATGAGGCCTGAAACAGTACACCAGACCTCTGTTTTCCGACCTTCTTTTCAAGCTTCCTTGATGCCCAGTGCAGCCGTGAGTTCTTCGAGCGGAATACCGTGGACCATGGCTGCTTCGCGGATTGTCTCACCGCGGGCAATTGCACATCCTACGCAGCCCATCCCGAACTTGAAGAGTACCTCGGCCGATTCAGGCTTCGCTTTCAGAAGGTCGTAGATCGTGCTGTCAGCCGTCAATTCCATGTCTCTTATATTTGAGGGTGCGGATACTTAAACCTGCAGCTGGTGCATCATTTTCACTACCCGCTCGTTCCCTTTATGTAGGTGGTGTCAACCTACCTTAATCTGGAGATGTATGAACATGGATTATTCCAGTATAAGTGAAAGAATCTCCCTGAAAGTCAGTGCAAAAGGCCACCAGGCCGACAGGACAAAAATCGAGGCAAAACTCCGCCGCCTCATGGAGGAGTTCGGAGTGCCACCCCAGGAAGCAGAACGAACAGTTTTAAACGAGCTTGCCCGTGATCTCTCCATCCCGGACCTCCTGCCAGGGACGGCAGGGACTGCCGGAGAGGAGCGGCAACTTCGTCAGCTCACTTCAGGGGACTGGGCAACCATCGAGGCAAAAGTGGTCTCTCTCTCCAGTTCTCCTTCTGCCGCGATATCCCAGACGGGAATCCTCGCGGATCCCACTGGAGCGATGCGGTTTGTGGTATGGGCTAAAGCAAATGCCCCACGATTGTCTGCCGGCTCATGGTACCGCTTCGAATCGGTCGTGGTGGATGAGTACAAAGGAACACCCAACCTGAAGATCCATTCGGGAACCACCATAAAAGAGATCTCCCGTGAAACGCCCCTTATCCCTGAGATGACCCCCCTTGCTGAACTTACCCCTGGCATCGGTAGTGTGAGAGGAAAATTTATCCAGGAATGGGAAGTGAGCCATGATCGGATGCTCCAGTCCGGACTTCTTGGCGATGAATCCGGTACGGTAAAATTCGTGATATGGAAGGAAGAGGGGAAGGAACGGCTCAACCCGGGAACCGTCTATAGCGTCTACTACGCCCTGGTCGATGAGTACCAGGGGCGTATCTCACTCAACATCACCACTGCAACAATAGTTCCTGAAGAAGGAGATATCCCGGTGAGTGGAGGTGAAGGTGAGTTTGCAGGAGCACTTGTCCATATCGCACCTGGATCCGGGCTCATAAAGCGTTGTCCGGTTGAGGGTTGCAACCGTGTCCTCTCACGACAGAACTATTGCCCGGTACATGAGATCCAGCCAGGATTCCTCTACGATCTCCGCATTAAGGGGTGGCTCGACAATGGCAAGGAGACTCGCGAGATTCTGGTCCAACGCGAAGTTACCGAGCAACTGACAGGGATCTCAATCAATGACGCGAAAGAACTTGCCGAGAACAATCCCCTTGGGATGGATGAGGTATTCCTGCGGATGCGGGAGCGTATTCTCGGGCGATACTTCACCTGCAGGGGAAGAGAGATCGACCAGAGGATCCTGGTCTCTGCCTGTGCATTCCAGCATTTCGAAGCCGGTGAGATCCCGACACTCCTGAACAGGGCAGGGGGGGCACTCTGATGGCAGCGCCTGAGAGACCTTCGTTTACCCGAAGGGAGGGAACATTCGAACGTGAACCCGCCAGGCGGGTCTTTGCCGGGGAGCTCCGTGAGACCAGGATTCACTTCAGGGAGGGGGAAGATGAGAAGAGCCCTACCTATGTGCTCCTCCCCACAGGGGAGCGGTGCAACAGGGTGTTTCTCGTCGGTACGCTCACTGAGAAGAAAAAACAGGGTGAGCAGAACATGTTCTACCGGGCAAGAGTAGTTGACCCTACCGGGACCTTCTTTATCATGGCTGGGAGTTACCAGCCGGAAGCTATGCAACAGATCGCCCGGATTGAACCCCCTGCATTTGTCGCTGTAGCCGGGAAACCAAATGTATACGAGACCCCTGACGGAGCTACCCTCATATCCGTAAGGTGCGAGTCCGTTACCCCGGTTGAGAAGGATACGAGAGATCGCTGGGTGCTTGACTGTGCCCTTTCCACGCTTGACCGTATTGACAACATGGGAACAACGAGATACGGTGAAAGAGCTCGACAGGAGTACCATTCCGACCCGGCAGTGTTCCGGAAGATGGTGTTTGAAGCACTCTCGCAACTCAGTCTGTAAACAGCAATAACCTTTATTTTTCCGGGCAGATATCTTCGTCCGATCAACAATGGATGAGAAACAAAGAGCCGAGCTGATCAAAAACCTGGATCTGAAGGTGCTGAAAGAAGAGGCCAAAGCCAGGGGGATCAAACCGGGACGATGCCCGACGAAATCTTCAATCGCAAAATTATTACCAGACGAAGCACTCCTCTCCCTCGCCAAAAAATGAGATTCTGACTGCCAGGCCTCCTCATGTGTATTGGGCGGAGCGCTATGACAGGATTCGTGATCCACTCTTCGGGAATAAGGAGAGCCTCAGTTTTCATCCTGCCCGATACACTTCTACCCCACATCAGAGGATGGCATCGTTTCCACATTCAACGAAGGAGGGAAATGCCGCCCTGCCATAGCTCACATCCTGTTCCCTGGTAAAAAATTATCTTCACCCATTCAGGGCTGTTCTTCAGGTGAGCACGTTATGCCTGACATTGCGAGTCATTCAAAAGCCAGGAATTTCTCCTCAAAGGCTCATGAATAAAAAATTCTGATCAGTCTGCACCTCTCTTTTCAGGATTTCCCAAGACCTATCATGACAGGCGAGAGAACAGATAAAAATGGTAAAATGTTACCCTGAAGAGAAACGTTCCCAGGCCTCGATCACATCAATTCCTTCGACAAAGACCAGTTGATGTTTCCTCGCGTAATCCCGGGCATCCTCCTTGGATAGGGCAAGGCCTGACTGATCGTCCAGCATCTCACAGACAGTAATAGCAGGAGTGACGCCTGCCATAATTGCCATTGCAACCGATAGCTCCGTCTGGCCTCTTCTCAGGGAAAGCAACCCCTCTGCAGCCCTGAGTATGGCAACGTGTCCTGGGGATCGGAACCGGCCATGAAAGTCGCATCCTCCCCCATTCAGACTCCGTTTCACTTCATCAGCGATCGCTGTGATAGTGAGTGCACGGTCGTTGTCGGTTATTCCGGTAAACGTGTTGCGATGGTTCACCCAGAGCGAGAACGATGAGTGGTTCTTTCGATCGTACGGGATATCCCCCACAGCCTCTGCAAAATTGGTACAGGTACTGAGCATATCGCTCGCGAAAGGGAGACCGAGGCACGCTGCTGCCTTTGGATGGATAGCCGTGCAGATCAGCCCCCCTCCATCTTTCCTCATGAGGGCAATATCGGCAGGGCGCACCATATCCGAACGGATGGCAAAATCCGTTTCACCTTCCCGGTCATCAAAATCATAGAGCAGGATAAACTTCCCCTGGCGCAGGGCTGTCAGTGCTTCTTCCATCATGGTGCCACCTCAACTTTTACTTCATCCATATCATTTATTCTCAATGCGTCCCTGAGCGCAACCGGCGCAATCAGTTCAAGGACATCGTCGGGGTAATGGGTTCTTCCCGGGATTACAATGCCGCAGGGGATACCGGCAATACTACAGGGAAGACAGCGGGCATCCCCGAATGTACGGCCTTCAGCTGAAAAACCATGGATCCGTACCCATTCCAGTTGATCAAGCCTCTTCCGGACCTGCATGCTCGATGGTTCAAGCCTGATATTCAGGGTCCCGGGATAGGGGGCAAATCCGATCTTCTGGGAGAACTGTTGCACATAGGGCTCGAGACTCATGTAATACCGGCCCTCTCCAAGACCAGAGATGACGGTCCCCTGGAGGACGAACTCTTCCCGCCCGCTTCCGAATACCCGGCAGTAATCTGCATACTCATGCCTCAATCTCTCCTCTCCACTCCTCGTAACCGTGACATACTGACCATCGGGATTGACTGAACGGGAGAGATATTGTTGTCGCTCAAGGGACTGGAGTCGCCGTGATGCAGTCTGCGGGCTGGTTCCAAGCGCGCCCCCAAGCGATTGGGAAGAGACCCAGACCGGTCCTTTCAGGCCGCCCTTCAGGGCAATCTCTTTCAGGCACTGGAGATCCTCGGGCAAGATCATATCCTTATCAAAGTTGAGATGCTTATTATTTATGAGTATCTATATGAGGTATTTTCGTGGAATGTCGAAGCCCTGTTCGTTACTTTTATCAACCCCCCTGCCCTCATAGTGAGGCATGAAATCTGATGTGCGGTATCAGCTTGCCGAGAAGATGGCAGGGGAGATAACGCTTTCAGAATCTCCGGGGAAAGCCCTGAAGAAATGGAGGATGAGTTTCAACATTCCCCAGGGCGTGCTCTGTGAACACCTTCAAGTCTCCCCTTCCGTGATCAGTGATTACGAAAGCGGGAGAAGAAAAAGTCCCGGTACTGCTGTTGTCGGAAAGATTGTTGACACGATACTTACCATCGATGAAGCAAACGGTGGAAAGTTTATCAAAAAATTTGCGAAGATCCTGTATACCGATATCGACGATAATGTCATTTACGACATTTTTGATTACGCGAGTCCGGTACCGCTCACCAGGCTTTCAGAAGTGCTCTCCTGCAAGCCACTCTGCGGGTCGCTGAACCAGTCAATATTTGGTTATACGATCGTCAACAGTCTCAACGCAATAACCCAGCTCTCTGCAAACGAGTTCAACCGTATCTACGGCTGGAGTACCGAGCGGGCTCTCATCTTTACTGATGTAACTTCTGGAAAATCCCCGATGGTGGCAATCCGGGTCACTCCCTTCAAGCCACGCTGTGTTGTACTGCAGGGAATCGAGCCTGAGCTCGTCCACCCTCTGGTACCAAGGATGGCTGAGAGGGACCATATCACCGTACTATGCACAATGATGGGCATCGATGAGATAGTGGATATTTTGAGGGAAGAACGATGGTAGGAATCATCACATACGGGGTGTACATTCCCCGGTATCGGATAAAAGTGGAAGAGATCACCAAGGTCTGGGGTGCAAATGCCGAGGATGTGACGGGAGGACTCGGAGTGTATTCCAAGTCAGTCCCGGACCTTGATGAGGACGCTGCCACAATTGCTGTTGAAGCTGCACGAAACGCGCTGAGGCGCAGGGAAATTGATCCCTGCGATATTGGAGCCGTTTATGTGGGCTCGGAATCCCATCCGTACGCTGTCAAGCCGACCGCGTGTACAGTTGGTGAAGCGATCGGAGCTACTCCCTGCATGACCGCTGCCGATTACGAATTTGCCTGCAAGGCAGGTACAGCTGCAATCCAGACCTGCATGGGGCTTGCAAAGAGCGGGATGATACGGTATGGCTTCGCCATAGGATCAGACGTTGCACAGGGTGCACCAAGTGATGCACTGGAGTATACGGCCGCAGCAGGGGGTGCAGCATTCCTGATAGGAAGGGATGATCCCATCGCACTCATTCACCGGACCTGCTCATTTACTACGGACACTCCTGATTTCTGGAGACGGGAGGGTCAGGACTACCCCCGCCATGGGGGCCGTTTTACCGGGGAGCCGGGTTATTTCAAACACATCGAAGGAGCAGTCCGCATGATCTTTGACCAGTCGGGAAAGGGCCCGAAGGATTATGATTATGCGGTTTTTCACCAGCCGAATGCAAAGTTCCCCCAGCGCGTGGCAAAGATACTCGGCTTCTCCCCTGATCAGATCAGGCCAGGACTTGTAGTGCCCCGGCTTGGCAATACGTACTCCGGCTCTTCCATGATCGGCCTTGCCGCGACACTGGATATCGCGACAGCAGGTGACCGTATTTTCGTTGCCTCCTTCGGCTCCGGTGCCGGAAGCGATGCATTTGACATCGAAGTGACTGATCAGATCGAGGGCGATTCGTTCCGGCTGACTGCAGCGCCGGGGGTTGAGCAGTTGCTGAAAGATCCAATCTACATCGGGTATGCACAGTATGCCAGACACAAGGGAAAGATCGTGATGCAGAAATGAGGGACGTAGCAGTGATCGGGGCAGGGTGCACCACATTCGGAGAGAAATGGGATACTTCGTTCCGGAACCTCTTTGTGGAGGCAGGTGCGCTGGCGCTTGAAGATGCAGGGCTTGCCGGTGAACAGATAGATGCCCTGTATGTGGGTAATATGAGTGCAGGGCGTTTCATTGAACAGGAGCACATCGGTGCACTGATCGCAGACTATGCGGGCCTTGCATCCCACCATGTACCAGCGACACGAGTCGAAGCAGCGTGTGCTTCGGGAGGGCTCTCTTTCCGCCAGGCAGTGATTGCCGTAGCGTCAGGACTTGAAGATATTGTGGTGGCAGCGGGGGTTGAAAAAATGACCGACGTCGGCACAGGTGCAAGCGTGGATGCCCTGGCCGGTGCCGCTGATCGCGAATGGGAAGGATTTGCCGGTGCGACGTTCCCAGGTCTCTATGCTATGATTGCAAGGGATTACATGCACCGATACCCCCTCACCCGTGAGCAGCTCGGTCTTGTTGCCGTAAAGAATCACTACAACGGTGCGAGGAATCCTATTGCCCAGTTCCAGCAGGAGATCAGCCTTGAGACGGTTCTCAAGTCATCGCTTGTCGCGGACCCCCTCCGGCTTTTCGATTGTTCGCCGATTACTGATGGTGCAGCCGCGGTGGTGGTAGCCCCGCTCGACCGTGCCCGGGAATTTACCGATACCCCCATCAGGGTGCTCGCAAGTGCCCAGGCAAGCGATACCATCACCCTCCATGACCGACGGGATATCAGTACTCTTGATGCAACGGTCGCCGCAGGGCAGCGGGCGTTCAGGATGGCTGGACTCTCTCCTTCAGATATCGATATGGTAGAGGTGCATGACTGCTTTACCATCGCCGAGATCTGTGCCATTGAGGATCTTGGATTCTGCCGGAAAGGGGAGGCAGGCCGGATCACCGAGGAAGGGGTTACTGCGTTGAACGGAGACCTGCCTGTCAATACGAGCGGAGGGCTGAAAGCATGCGGGCATCCTGTTGGCGCGACCGGGATCAAGCAGGTATACGAGATCACCCAGCAGCTCAGGGGAGAGGCTGGACGCCGACAGATCACGGGTGCCCAGATTGGGATGACGCATAATGTCGGTGGCACCGGAGCAACGGTCGCCGTGCATATCCTGGGGGTGTGAAGAATGTCGGTCGCTCGTTTCTGGAGAAAGATCCCCCAGCGGTACAACCTGATCGGGACTCGCTGCACAACCTGCGGGCGGTACTTCTTCCCGCCGCGCTCCTTCTGCCCGGAGTGTCGCAGGGCAGGAAAGATTGTTGAGCACCAGTTTGCGGGAAATGGAAAAATTGTGACATTTACCGTGATCCGCACGGCCAGCGAGCAGTTTGAACAGCTCACGCCATACGTTTTTGCAATCATAGAACTTGATGAAGGCCCACGGATCTCAGCGCAGATCGTCTGCTCACCGGATGATGCCCGGATCGGGATGAGGGTAAAACCAGTGTTCCGGAGGATAGCCGCAGACGGCGAGAGTGGAGTCATTTACTATGGGACCAAGTACGCTCCCGCAGAATAATCCTCTTTCAAACACTCTCTCTAGGGTGCGCGATGCTCCCCTGATTTGGCTCCGATCCAATCTGCCATTCCTGTCAATTTTTTCCGTTAGATGTTATTATTCAGGATTTTTTTCGTATATCATATACCGCATGCCATCGCCCAGGTGAATAGGAGCGGACGACCTGTTCAGTGATCTCGGCCACCGGATAGTTCTGAAGTGCTGCTAATGCTTCTGATTCGTAAGACTGGATCAAATAGAGGTGAATAGATCCCCCCGGCTTACATAGGCGGAAGGCCTGGGGCAGGAAGGCCATTGAGGCCGTCGGATGGTTCATAATCACCCGGTCAAAGGTCCACGAGACGAGATCAGGGAGATGATATGCATCGGCAAGCATCGGGATGACATTGTCGGCACGGTTCAGGTGGAGATTCCGGACCATGAGGCGGATAGCGCCAGGATTGATGTCAACACCAAGAACATACCCCGCTTTTCTCGCAAGTACAATGGCAAACGGACCTATACCAGCGAACATGTCGATAACGTGCTCCCCCTCATTCTGAAGCCCGACAATTCGCTGCCGCTCGGTGGCAAGACGTGGTGAGAAGTAGGCTTCTGAAAGATCGATCTCGAAGCAGTACCCGTACTCCAGGCAGCGGGTATGAGTGCCCTGCCGACCTGCCAGCACCTCGAACCTTCTGGTGCGGAACTTCCCTTCAACATCACTCAACGGAAAGAGCACGGTATGGAGCGAGGACCGGAGCGTAAGAAGCTGTTCCGCCGCTGCAGGATCATGGTTCAGCATGATTGCAATCCCTCCGATCAGTTCATGACGGGGAAGTTCAGGGAGCGGATTCCGCGTCTCGAACAATGCCCGCTCGGCACCCTCAATCCAGGTCGTCACCGGCAACAGGAGCGACTCTCCGTCAATTCTGGGCCTCTTCTCACGGTCCAGGATCCCGGCGCGGATCAGCTCCTGCCGCATCTCCTCCCCCTTTCCCAGGGGAACTCTTACCGTCCACTGCTCCTGCTCCATCTCTCCTCAGTCACCCTCATGTATACCGGGAACGCACACCTATATCTATGGAAGATTATCTCGAGAGGCTTAAAAGGGGGTCGCTGAAGCTCTATGCGCTCGAGGAGGAACTCCCGGCAGATGAAGCTGCCCGGGTCCGGCGGGCATATATCGAACGCGAGACCGGCATCGCCCTTTCTGCGGTAGGTGCGTATACCATCCCGGTTGACCGTGTGGCAAAGAAGAACTGTGAGAATCTGATCGGCGCCATCCAGATCCCGGTAGGGATTGCCGGACCCATAGCCATACACGGAGAGTATGCGGAAGGTTCGTTCTTCCTCCCCCTCGCTACAACGGAAGGGGCGCTGGTCGCTTCGGTCAACAGGGGATGCAGCGCCATTACCCAGGCCGGAGGGGCAGAAGTCCGCATTTTCAGGGACGGTATGACCCGTGCACCGTTATTTGCTGCGACTGGCGTGGTCCACGCACGCGCCGTTGTTGACTATGTACATTCGCACCAGGATGAGATAGCTGCCGCCGCGGAGAGTACTACCTCTCATGGAAAACTGACGGGGATCACCTGTTCGGTTGCGGGAACAAGCGTCTTTGTACGACTCGAGTTTGACACCAAGGACGCAATGGGCATGAACATGGTGACCATTGCAAGCGAAAAGGCGGCACAACTGATCGCATCCGAGACCGGCGCACATCTGATCGCACTGTCCAGCAATGTCTGCACGGACAAGAAACCAGCTGCCATCAATATGGTGATGGGCCGGGGGCGGACGGCAGCTGCCGGAGTGCTGCTCACTGATGAACTCATCCGCCATGTGTTAAAGACGGACGCTGCCACTCTTGCAGAAGTGAACCTCCGTAAAAATCTTGTGGGATCGGCAAGAGCAGGCTCGCTTGGGTACAATGCTCATGCTGCCAACATCATAGCTGCGCTCTTCATCGCCTGCGGCCAGGACCCAGCCCATGTGGTGGAGGGGAGCCTGGCAGTGACAACCGTGGATCCGGCTCCCGGGGGAGTGTATGTATCTGTTACGCTTCCCTCGTTACCGGCCGGTACAGTCGGAGGGGGTACCGGAATTGCGACACAGCAGGAGTGCCTCCGGCTGCTGGGGGTTGCCGGAGGGGGAGATCCGCCAGGTTCCCATGCGCGGAAATTCGCAGAGATCATCGCATCTGCAGTCCTTGCCGGTGAACTCTCGCTGCTTGGAGCGCTCAGCGCCCAGCATCTTGCCCGGGCGCACAAGGCTCTTGGCCGCTAAAACCGGAACCATTTCATCATAACAACGGCGTCTTCACCGTTTGCATAATAACGGTCGATGTGGAAGACCTCTCGGTATCCGATCTTCCGGTAAAACTGCTGGGCTGCGTAGTTGGAGAGTCGGACCTCCAGCTGAACACCCGTTGCGAGCTCGATGGCAAACTGGTGCTCCTCTCTCCTGACAAGCATCCGTCCCACTCCCATGCTCCGGAATTGCGGTGTGACTGCAAGGTTACAGATGTGCCCATATACCTCTTCCCCTGTGTCTTCAAGTCCCCCAGCGATGAACCCAATAATCGATCTCCTGAAGATGGCGACAAAAAAGGTCTTTGAGAAGTACCCAAGTGTCTCGGCAAGGATCCCCTCACTCCAGGGATCCGGAAAAGAGACCCTCTCGATCTCAGAAACAGCAGGTATATCTTCAGGCTTTGCCCGCCGTATTGTGATAATGTCGCCCATTGCCACATACTATGGGTGTCACTGGAATAATATACTGTCAGAGGAAATGAATAAAGAGAGCCGGGAATCTTCATGGTGAGAATCTTTCCTTTCGTGGCAGTGCGGCCGGGCCGGGATGCTGCCCCCCAGGTGGCTGCGGTGCCCTACGATGTAGTAACTGCTGATGAGGCACGGAGGATCATCCGGGACAATCCGATGAGTTTTTTACGTGTCAGCCGTCCGGATGCCGATCTTCCGGAATGTGCTCCGACAGATCCTGGGGTATATTCCTCTGCAAGGGATCGTTTCACTGCACTGATATCATCAGGTGTGTTGGCACGTGATCCGGGTCCTGGGATGTACGTCTACCGGGTCATCACATCAAATGACACATACACCGGGCTCTGCTGCTGTCTCCATGTCGACGATTACAAATCAGGGATCATCAGGAGACATGAACAGACCCGGTATGACAAGGAGGAGGATCGGACACGGCATATCGATACGGTGAATGCCCATACCGGCCCGGTTGTACTCATTTACCGCGATCGAGCAGGACTCGCCCGTTATATTACTACTCTTGTCTCAGGAAGCCCTGATGCAGAAGTGCGCTGGAACGATGGATCTGTTCACCAGATCTATCGAATCTCCGATTCAGCAGTGGTCGCCCTCCTCGAAGAGCATTTTTCACAGGTGGGCAGGGTATACATTGCAGATGGACATCACCGTGCGAAATCCGCTGTGAACGTGGCAGGAATGCGGAGGGATTCGGGGGTTGATATCGGTGAAGCAGAACGATTCATGGGAGTGCTCTTCTCCGATTCCGGGGTCAGGATCCATGGCTACAGCCGGCTTGTGCATGACCTCGGGGGACGTTCTCCTGGCGAGTTCATGAAGGAGATCACTCAGTATTGTTTAGTGCTCCCTTATGGGAAGGTCAATAATGGTTCTTTTCAGATTCCCCCGCATAGCGATCGTCCCCATGTCTTTCATATGTACCTGACGGGATTATGGTACGAATGCATTCTCAAGGAAACAGCTGGATCCGATCTGATCGGCTCACTTGATGTGTCGCTCCTCCAGCACCAGGTCCTGGAGCATATTCTCGGGATTACAGATCCCCGTGGCGATGCGCGCCTCCAGTATCTCGGTGGCGCCCGGCCGGTCGCTGACCTTGAGGCGATGGTTGACAGGGGAGACTATGCAGTAGCATTCTCAATGCAGCCGGTTCAGGTGAGTACAGTGCTTTCAATCGCGGATGCTAACGGCATTATGCCGCCGAAATCAACATGGTTCGAACCCAAACTCCTCTCTGGGCTTGTTATTCATACCCTCTCCTGATCCCTTTTCACATAGTCATGAAAGCAAACAAAGGAGACCTGGAGATCCAGAGGCGTAAGAAATGATGCTGTAAATTATCAGGGATGTTTTTTCTCTCAGCTGTCAAACATTGTATGCCATGATTAATATCGCACTTCCCAAAGGCAGCCTGGAGTCCCAGACCCTCCAGCTCTTCAAGGAAGCAGACCTTGAAGTGAAGCGGGGTGACCGGGATTACAACCCGATCATTCATGACAGCCGCATAGGCAAGGTGAAGATCCTCCGCCCGCAGGAGATCCCAAAATATGTCGAGATGGGGTATTTTGATATGGGTATCTCGGGGCTCGACTGGGTGAAGGAAACAGGGGCACGGGTGCGGGAAGTAGCCCCGCTCTCCTATTCAAAGACAGGAGAAGGAACGGTTAAGATCGTGGTGGCGGTCCACAGGGATGAACCAATTGACGAGGTCACCAGGATTCGCCCACACAGCAGGGTAACCACCGAGTATCCCGAGATTACAAAGGAATACTTCGGAAGGATCGGAATACCGGTCCAGCTCTTCCATTCGTTCGGTGCATCGGAGGCTAAGGTCCCGGACCTGATGGACGTCGTGGTTGACCTCACGGAAACCGGAACCACGCTGCGAAGGAATGGCCTCAAGATTATCGGCCAGATCATGGAGTCGTATACCGTCATTATTGCCAACCGCGAAAGTTTCGAAGATGTGGCAAAACGTCGTGCCATCGAAGAGATTGTCACCCTCCTTCTTGGAGTTATCGATGCCCGTCATCAGGTGCTCCTCTCCATGAATGTCCCGGTGGAGGCTATGGAGCGGGTCGTCGCCACACTCCCCGCCCTTAAAAGGCCTACGGTCAGCAGGCTGCATGGGGTGGATTATTACAGCATCCAGACCGTCGTCCAGAAAGGCCAGGTCAATACCCTCATCCCGAGTCTCAAGGCCGCAGGAGCACAGGATATCCTTGAGATCCCGATTGCAAAGATCATCAGGTAATCTTTTTTTACTCTTCGCGGGTGTTGATTCCCTTCCAGCATCGCCTAGCAGTTTATTCCCTATATAAGGCACACTAAACCGTTATTTTATCGATCAAAGCAAAAATATTAAATATTACAAGCCCGGAGTTTCTTCTATAGGCGCCGGAGGGAGAGTACCGGTTGCAACAGTACAGGAACAAGGGGGAGATCGCGGATGATCCGGTGGTCCCCCCTCGCGCCCTGTCCTCTTTTTTCCAAGAAGAAGAAATCCCCGGGATCACGGCTGTTTTGATTTTTCCGGGGCATGGTGATGAACGGATGCAGGAACGGATCGAAATTGTGGTGGACGGGAGCGGGGACGGCCATTCGGTTGCTCTGTTCCCGGGGGAGGAGGTTTTTTTCTCCTATGAACGGGGAGCGTCCAATAACGAGGCCGAGTTCAATGCAGTCATCCTTGCCCTCGAGCACCTGCCTGAACATTCGCATGCGAGGATTCGGACCGACAGCCAGGTTGTAGTCTGGCATCTGTCGGAATACCAGAAGTCCCGCCATCCTACGTTCTTCCGGAAGAAGGTAGCCATTAAAGACCTGATTGTGACAAAGAACATCAGGCTCGATATCCAGTGGATCCCTCGGAAGCAGAATGATGCCGACCGGTTTCTGAAACACTATATCGCAAGCCTCTGCGGTGCAGGGGGAGCCGAACCTCTCTACAGGCGCGTTCGCCGCCTTGAGAATGAGAACACCCAGCTGAAGGCACGCCTGAAGAGGGCAATGAAGATGCTCGAGCGACGGAATGCGTGTGGCTCTGATGCAGGGATCCCCCTCGAAATACTTCGGTGAGGGAAGAGATACTATTTGATGCACCGCTTATGTTGAGTGTCCTGCATAGATCTCGCATTCCTGGTCAGCCCTTCCTCTCCCTGTTCTGATACAACACGTATCCTTCTACCTTAATCACCCCATTTTTTAAGATGCCTCTTGAAAGTGAGGATTGCAGTATGCACTTTACTCTTTATGGATCGATCCGGGCCCAGTTTGGGCTCTGCTTCCTAATTCCCGCCACCCTCAATTGTAAAAAGCCCTATCGCTCATGAAGAAATCTTTTTTAAAATTGAGAATTTTGCTGAATTGAGTGTAAAAAACGGCTTAAAAATTCTCGGCCATATTACGTTTCCTGTGGGGGGTTTTCAGGAGGTCCCCCCAGTTATCCGGAACGTGTCTAGAGGATCAAATCAAGGGATGAGTGGTGGGGAAAAACCAGCCATTTACTTTGCCTGTGCTTCCCTGACCATCGGACAGACATTGCATCCCTCCATCTCTCCAAAGCAGAAGATAAAACGCTCCCGAATAGACCTCGGCAGCTGGTCTTCAGGGATAGGGATCCACCCGAACGTCTTGTAAAATGAGATCAGTACGAGGGTTGAATGAATGTAGATACGCTCTGAACCACAGGTATCGACCAGAGCCTGCACTACTTTCCGGGCATGTCCCTTCCCACGGTATTCATCGAGCGAGAAGACACAGTCCATCTCGTTCCCATCTGAATGCCGGGTAAACCTAGCGGTCGCTGCAAGCTTCCCGTCCTCAAATACCCCGAAAATCCTTTCAGTGGCGGGATTTGCTTTCTGACCCCGGTACTGCTCCCATACTTTTTCTGCAAGCGGGAATTCTGATTTTTTAAGCTCGCGAGTAGTACTTCCCATTTTTTTCTCTCCCAATTTGTAAAAAGATATTGGATAACATGAATCAACCGAATATATATAACATCAGGAATCCCGAAAAGTCTTATATGATCATGAAATTTGAACCCCCATGGTTTTTTTTGATTTTATTCTTAACATTCCTCATAGTTCTTTCAGGATGTACATCTCAAGAGGCCCCAGCATCAAAAGATGAGAGAACACCGGCAGAAGTAAGTTCAAAAATCACTTTCGACGAGGCCTATCAGAGTATTTCAGAAGGATATGGAGATATTGCTGATCAAATGCCTCGTATCTATTATATCAAAGGAGTCCAGATATCAGCTGATGGATCAGCAAAAGAATGGATTTTTGGGGTGAATAAAGCCAATTCATCATTTTTTGTCACATGTGATAAAAAGGGTGAAAATGTTACTCCGTGGGAGGGTAATTTTTTGTCAGAAGAGATATCAATTAATGAAAAATTCTTCTCTCCAGAAGATTTGTTCAGAGCCCACGAGCAATTTATCCAGAATATCACAGAAAATGGAAGAAAGACCATTGATGAGCTTGAATTGATAGATGGCGAGTATTATCTAACCCTGATGTCGAATGATAATTCGAAGGTATGGATTTATAATGGGAGTAGTGGGGCGGAAATTACCTATTTATGATCTTCAACCCTGTATTTCTTTAGGACTACAGAAAAGAGAGATTCAAAAAATTTTCAATTCAATACACTCTAATTACATACCCCTTGACAATGAGCCTATCTACCTTCGTAACTAGCAAATAATCTCTAGGTCCTGACGTGTCACTGAACTCATCTTTGTTGAAAAAATTATCCCAGGCTCTCTGATTATTTTTTTCCGCCCCATTTTGTTCATATATGATAGAGACGGTATTGTCTGGAGGGGAAAATAACCCTGATGTTGGAAGTTGAATAATGTTTGTCACACCTGGTGCAGGATCTAAATCAAGTGGAGATATTTCTAGTCTTATGTTAGACATCCCTGTTCTTGATTCATGGTCTGATTTAATTTGGATTAGGTTTATGACAAGGGTTAATTCTTTAACCCCATCCCCATTGAGATCAGAACTATCAGTGTACCACCGAGGTTCAGATAGCATGGAAGACCCTACACTATCGGAGATCCAGGAAGTAATCACTGCACCGTTTTCAAGTGTTATTGTTGCAATATTTCCATCAGAGATATACCTCAAATCTCCTGGGTAAAAATATCCCCCTGTAAACAACCCGGTATCTAATACAGGAGTTCCCACAGTTCCATGGGTAATAAGAAATCTCTGAGGTGTTGAACTACTATCTGACGAGAATAATGTCCCTCCGCTCACTTGGAGCATTGTCTCCTTATAAGGCACATTTTTATAGGTCAGCGTATTGAAATCACTCTGGAGGGAAATCATATTCCGCTCCATATTTTTAATATTTGCATTCTGTTGGGCAGCAATGAGTGCTGGATAGCCATACAAAGTAACCAGCCCAATCCCGGTCAACACAATCCCCATAATTATGATAAATCCCACTGTTTCAGAAACTCCTGACTCGTGTTTTCTGCCTATCTCTCGTGACATTGTCCACCTTAATATCTATAGGAAATCTTGTTCAACCCACTGCTTGACGTACTGCCAAGAACCCCGATCGTTTCTCCGATACCAGATAGAGATATTTGAGTTTGATAAGAGTCCCCCGAGATAATCAGAGCTCCATGCAAGGTGCCTCCTTCAACAACTTCGACGTAATAACCTCTGCCCGCAATTTCATCTGGAATATCGAACTTGGAAAGAACGGAAACGTCAGTGTGTGAGGAACGGGTAATGTATCTATCTTCGTTCTGCTCGGGGATGATCGAATAAAGGTCCACGATTCTTGTGCTGACACCATTTCCCACATCGTTGTAGGCATAATAATTTAACCGGTTCAAAGGCCCCTCGATAAAAACGGGAACAATTGATAATGTCATGATAATCATAAGAAGGAGCAGTATGCTCGTGATCATAAGATATTCTATCAGACGGGAGACTCCTTCTTCGTTATCGATTTTAGAGATGCCGTAAAGTTTCCTCATACTGGTTAACCCCGTTATTAAAATGAATAACCATCACTGAAGGATTGAAATCAGATATTTCGAGGAGGATACTTTTTCGGGCAAGCGATAATCGTTCCATATCACGAATGTGATTATTAGCTGCATTAACGTATGCTGGATTCAGATTAAGTTCCCTGACTCTCGATACCTCATCCTTTATATCCAGAATATCAGATTTGGAAAATTCAAGGACACTCTCAGATGTTGTCTTCCCCACAAGCATTGATTCGTTGACGATTAGTGCAAGCATAATTAATACGATACATATTATCAACCCCATTAGGATTATCCATTGACCATCATCATTTAGTCTCGCCATAATTGAACCTCGAGGAGGACGGTTCTTGACCCCCCCAATGGATACCATCCGGGATTGTCAAGATATACATACCTCGTCACAGTTACATAATGTTCGCGGCCAGTCGACTGAGTTGGAGGAGAGAGAACATAACTCTCCATCATATCCACCCCATGATCCCAATAGTACATTGTAGCACTGAATTTCAGATGAGGATCAACTGCATAGTCTTGGAACTTGGTTGCGAATGAATTGAATCCCGCTCGTGGGTCATTGCTTGATAGCCATTGTTCAAGGTAGCTCTGTTTTTGAAGATAATGAGTCGGTGCAGTAGCATCGAACGAGTCTCTTGTATCCATCATTCTTAACACATCGTTTCCCAACTGCTCCAACTGCAAATCATTGATATGGGTATCACCTGGAGTAAGAATGAAGGTCGAGTTGAGGATCAAATATGCGGTTACGACGATGAGAATAGCTGCTGCAAAACCTTCAATGGTATAAAGCTGCGCCTCGTCCCCTACCATATCTTCACCTCAAGAGTAGCAGGCGTAAGAGGTGGAGGGGTGTATGTTACTTCCCGATTATCAACCGGTGGAGGTGGGGGTGCAAACTGGAAATGAAGAACGACATCTTCAACAGAATACCCAGAAAAATAATCGGGCTCGAAACGGAGTTTAATACTGTCAGTTATCTCATTTACAAAAATTGTATAACTGTCACCGGTAGCTGAACTGCCAATCTGCACAGGAATTTTTTCATCATAAATAAAAAAGGGATCATCTGGCGGAGTGAGGAAAACATTAATTAAATCCAATGGAAGAACAGCGGGATCAATATCAATGAAAATCTCAATCGGTTCCAACCGTGTATTAATTCCATAGAGTGCTCCACGATCTGACTGCACATCAGACAAGGGCAATGTGACATTTACATATTCTACTGGATTGTTGAGGGTAATCGGCATCGAATATTCTTTTACTAATACAGCTCGCTTCATATACCCAGTTAATTCTGGGGGATTTGTATCCCCCACAGGATTTAGATATCCTGATAACCTTATCTGAAAATGATAGGGATATTGCCCGGATTGGCTTAACAATAATCTATCCTGGTATTCCGTGTTTGTGAACTCACCAGGTTTAAAAAATCGATCGACTTTCTCACCCGAAAGCACACCAGGGTGCTCTTTCGAATATAATAGTCCTAGCCGGGTTATACCAACAGGATCCCCAATTTGCTCCCAAGATAGATCCAAAGGATCAGGGTTGACCGCGTACGGATCGATCCTGGGTTCACCCGGATCTTCGACCAGAATAACAGAAGTCCGATAGGCAACGGCATCATAATCGATGGTCTTGCTTTGAAGACCGATGAGGAGACCACCAACGAGAGTTGCGATGAAAATAAATCCAATCATAAACACTGCAAAGCCAATGGTGAAATCTATTGAGAGCGTTCCCGATTCACGATCCATAGACAATTCCGTCGAAAATATATAACATGGATTGATCTGACCTCTTTTTTATTACCACTTTCTTTCCCGATAATGTTTTTTTCCACGGATCATCCAAATTGAAGAAAATTATTGGAGGATAATCTTCCCAATTTCAGAGAGTGGATCCAAGACTCCTCCCACATCAAAAGGTATGATTGTGGACGGGAATGCATACCTTGTTGGGGCGCGTTCCGCAGAGGCGACAAGTTTTAATTCTAAGATTCCTTCTGGTAAACTACCTGTATCAAAAATTACTGATCCGGAAAGACCATGTCTTGATGCAATTAAAATCCATATTCCCTCATCATTCTTGTAATATAATTTGGAGAGAACGGTGTTTGCATCCGGCCCCGTGTAGGCAAGAGTCCAGTCAAGGGTAGCAACATCTCGGCTCTCAGGAGCAATACTGAAATCTGTAATAATAAGGTCGTACGTCGGAGGCGCTGTGGAAAGATCTGGTTCGACGGTAACAAATTCATCGGATATATCATAGGTGAAGTTCACTCCGGATACATTTGTGGTAATATTTGTGTTCGGTCCGGGAACTTTTACGGTACCATTCACGAGCGATCTAAGCCGGTAGGTTGCCTGCCAGATCTGATCCAGATGGATAGTTCCAAGGTAAAAGTGCAGAATATGATCGTCGTAGAAATCATCGGTCTGATTTATTGATTTATCCTCCTCGATTACAGTATTGTTTTTATAATAATTCCTGACGAGTGTAGACACACCGGGCTCATATATATAATCGAACACAGAGGTATTCACGGGATCATCTGGATCATAAGTAACAAAGGCTCCGTTCATTTCAAGTGTTCCCATGTCGACTGCCATCTGGGTTTCAACCCCTGCCTCGTTCATTATCTGATCGGCAATCCAGCTGTAAATCTCGGGTATCTTTGAGGGATCGCCACCGGTATTGTTGAAATTCCCTCCTGTTTGTGTTGCAAGAGTCTTAAGAGTGGTCTCATCGCAGTTATCCAGTTGGTCGGCAGTGTAGATTACATAGATTTTTACGCCGTAATTGTTTGCAAACGATGCCAAATTCTGGTTTGGATCCTCTAATTTGTCCTTCTTATCCCATGGATGCCATCGGTTGTTTGGATCAGGACCATTAAATGGATAATATCGCTCCGTACATCCTGCCATATTATGCCAGTTATAATCTGCGCTTCCTTCTGCCAGTACATCGCCGTAGTCGGTGATTTCAGAATCAACAAGGACAATTACCGCTTTTGTCTCGTAGGATGAATTGTATAGCTGTTTGATTGATTCATAAAGCCCAAGACGTAACGGCAGTTCATTCTGATTTGCGTTCTTATTTGTGCTGCTGCAGGGAGTGGTAAAATTGATTTTCTGTTTTAGCAGTGCAAGATTCTCAGTGGGGGTTTGTTCCCATGTGGCATAATCATTATATTCTTGTAATCCATTGCCGGGATAATGGGCGGCAGTATAATTACTGTCATCTTCTTCATCCTGATCAAGACCTGCATCCCCAGCTGACCAGCCCGGTTGTGTATAGGATACGTTTGCAACACCTGCAGGATTTCCCCCTTGTGTCAATAAGCCTACTTGATCTGGTCCATCGATAGGATGGGAGTTCATGAGCTTATCAATAAATACATGCTCAGCCTGATAGGTGAAAACCATTCTGTCGTCAGGTTCTCCTTTCAACATACTGGCGGCTCTTGAAGTAAGGAGTACTACGTTCACTTTCTTCCGAATTACCGTAGGTAATCCCTCACCGCGTACCTGGATTGTCACATCAACAGTATCACCAATAGTAATATTCTCTGAAGTAACAGACGTATAAATCGAAAGGAATGGGAAATTTTTGTAATTTATCGTTATATCCTCGGTCTTATTATTCCAGCTTGCCTCAACAACACTACTGGCATTTGCCGCTCCGTCATATCCTTCTTCGCCAACCTTGACAAAAGCACCAGGAATAAAATGCACAATAGCAAATCCATTCTCATTTGTCATATTGTATGAACTATCCAGGTACGGTGCTGAAGTCTGATTGCCCGAATAAATCTGGGTATTATTGATGGAGAAGTTCACTTGTTCTCCGGAAACAGGCATTCCTTTGCTATCGGTAATTTTTACTTTCACAGTAGAATTGACATTATTTCCAATATCCAGACTCGGGACCATCCCAGGGATGGCTGATATTCCCATATACACCGGTGTAGAATCATAAAATTCTACAACACAGGATCGTGATACAGGGGGATTATCCTCAATACTCTCCAGCGCATTCGCAGTTAGTGTTACGTATCCCGGATCATTTTTTGGCCCGTATAATATTACAGCAGATCCATCAGCAGAGGTTGTGACTTCAAATTCTTCATTTAGAGAGGTTGTAATATGAATATCCTTTCCGTTCAGAGGATTTCCGAATTCATCGTAGAGCCAGTATGTGATGCTGAAAATAGATTCGGGGTTGCCATCTGCAGGTTGATATAAAATGGCGGGATTAACGCTCTGGTCCATAACTGCCGGAGTTCCGCCTGCATAACCTTCGATATCTATATATTTCACTGAAGAAACAGTTGATGGGAGCGGATCGATAATAACATGCGTTTTACCAGGTAACACATCCATTTTTAGATTCATTTCAATAATTCCAGAGGAATTAACGGGTAGGCCAAGTACTGAATTAAAAATAGTTGTTCCATTATATTCAACGCCTTCCCATGATCCAGTGAAATAACCGGTTCCGTTTGGTGAACTCATCGAGAAATACACCTCCTCAGGAGGTCGGTCTTCGTTCAGTTCCCTTAAGTTATCAACTGGATTACCATATTGATCATACATTTTAACGATAATGGAGATATTTTCCGCGACAGGTACAACATTACTATAATATACTGTGATAAACTTCGGGGCGGCATGATCGATCGGTTGAATGATATTGACTGCAACACCTGGATCCTCCTCAAGTTCAGCACGGATGATTGCCTCACCACTTTTAGTACCGGTTGTGAAAATTGTTGTTGCATAACCGGTTTCGTTGGTAACAGCGACTTTTTGCGAGAGTGTTCCTGTCCCATATGTTATATTGAATGTAACATTCTTTCCAGGAACATCAGTACCGTAGAGGGTGTCAATGAGGTGTACGGTTATTGTAGCAGAATCCGAACCCGTTGCGGAAAGCCATGGCATATCTTCTGGAACCTGAACCAGTCCGTAAGCATCAACTGCTACGACACAGGATAGTGCTGCTAGAAGCAGGGCAATACAGAGCAGTTTATACTTGTTAGTATTCATTTCGCCACGAACGTCATTTTCAAATATATCTTGATATAGATTTTCAGGAGAAAATTCATGAATTAAGTTAATATTAAACACCTAACAGTACAGCAGAACCACGTCCTAAATTGTCCAGCTTTGAAACAATATAAATATGAGAATCTGCAGTAAAGTGGTTTCCCAATCAAAAAATTTTAAGCAATATTTTGAAGTATCCTGGATTTTTGGAAGATTACCGGTTCCAATGCCTTCAATTTTTGCGCAAAATATAGCATAATTCTAAATACAATATAATCCGAACGTATTTATTTGTCATTGTGATTAATTTACACGAAAAGTGATGTAAAATTTATGATCTGAATTGGGGAAGGAAATAAGGCCAACGCACTCGGAATCGTCATTTACGTTCTTCGAAAATTGGTCTCATTCGGATGATCCCCAAGTGCATATCCCGCCCTGTCAAAGAACGCGCCACCAGAATAGTGGAGTCTATAATCCCCAATCCCCCTCTGTCATTGATTCTACCGGCAGTTTATGATAATTTTCTGAACTGATGGGAGGGCTATTTCCGGTCTTGGACACCGATCATTCATCATGCACCGATGTACTAAAAAAATCGATAACACGTCGGAATTATGCACGGACAGTCCTGTCCTATCCCTGTTTCCATATGGCTTGAAACGTCCAGAAAATCTATATATACTATAAATTTTTGAAACCCATGTGTAATAATCAAGGTGGCGAAATGAAGACGAATTCAATGGTTATTTTAGTAGCCTTTGCCTTAATCATGGCAATAGGCTGCTCTGTGGTGAGTGCGGCAAATCCCATTCCTGCAAGCAATGAAACCTCGGGTATTTCCGTGTATATCACGGCCAATGCCGAAGGTAGTCTGAAGTCCGATACTGATATCGTTTTTACCCAGGGAAATGGTAACCTCCTCAATAATCCTCCGCTTGATGCGAACGGGGAGGGCCAAGCTACCATTGCATATGTTGAGAACACCGTAGCAACCAGCGGAACGATCAACTATACCCAGAGCATCGAAGTTGATACCGCTAGTCAGGGGGCATCCGGGTCCAACCTGGAGACTGTCCGACAGATTGACTACTCCAACGAAGGTGATGGAGACAGTGTTGGGATGATGCACTCTTCTGAGTCTATCCTGATTGAACAGGATGCGACCGGAACTGATGGAGAAGAGGGTTGCTGCATGTGGGGCGATGATAATGGGGAGATCCTTCCGGCATCATCAGTCCGTGTAGAGGCGGGCAGTGAAGTCAATCTCAAGGAAGGATCGGTGACCTCCGACGGTTCGGCAAGGACGGTCTCGAACGATATCGACAGCGGTATCGAGATCACCTACGATGTCTCTGTTGAGGGTAGCGGACAGACCGGAAATGACAAGGCTGAGGGCAGTGCTGAAGTATTCACTGAGGCAATTATCATGGAAGGCTCCGGTGCCGAGGTCAACCAGACAACCAGTATGACCTATGAACAGAACGTCCGGGTGAACGGACTCATCCAGATCTCAATGGACACAGAGTACTCCTCACCCTGAGGAAGACTCCCCCCTTTTTCTCTTTTAAGCATCAGTATTGACGACTCACTTGTTCGATGGTGACATTCATACTTACCATAAACGATGGATAGGGGTATTGTAAAAAAGGATGTTATAGGACATCCTTGGTCCGAAATATACTATTTGGGTTGATCCGTTAACAACGTTAACGATAGAATATTCTTATGCAGTGCAAACGAGGTAGCCTTCATTATTCCATTAATCAGACATGCTATGCTTCATGCTAATCAAGCAAAGATCATTTGGTTCATTAACTGGGGATAGGTTTTGAGGCCAGACTTCCGTTCAAACCTAATTTCAGGTTCCCCGGTATGACGGCCATTCGATCCTGATCGCTTCGATTCTGCCTATCTCAGCGTCATAATTGTTCGGATCAAGCGCGAGGGCCTTGTCAAAAGCCTGTATTGCCTGGTCAATTCTACCGATTTTTGTGAGAATATACCCCTTGTTTGCCCAGATCGCCGAACTATTGGGATTGAGACCCTGTGATTTCTCAATGACCGCGAGTGCTTCCTCATAGCGGTTTATACGATAGAGTGCGACAGCCTTGTAGAGGAGGGCTTCGCTGTTATCAGGTTCCAGTTCGAGAACCCTCTCATAGGTATCGATAGACCCAAGATAATTCCCGACTGCAATCTGGTCGTAGCCCTTATTTAAAAGAGCTGCAGTATTGTTTGGTTCAAGTCTGATTACCTTGTCAAATATCGTGATGGCATCCTGATATTGCTTCATCTGGTGCAGTGCATAGCCTTTATTCATCAAAGCAACGGTGTTGTTGGGATCTTTTGACAGCTCACCATCATAGTAACGAACCGCTTCACCCCCTCGTCCAAGTGCTATCAACGATGACACCTTATACCTCCAGGCCTGTGAATCATCAGGTTTTATTTCAAGTGCGTGTTGAAAGGCGTCGTTGGCATCTTCGTAGTCTTTCGTGGCATACAGAACATAACCCAGATTAAGCCACGTTGTCACCGAAGAAGGATTAAGTTTTGATGCTTCCCTGAAGATTGCTGCTGCTTCATCATACTTTTTCAGATTGGTAAGGGCCTCACCCTTTGCAGTGAGAGCTCGGAAATTTCGAGGATTCAGCTCAAGCTCTTTTCCGGCTGAGAGAACTGCCTCATCGAACCGGGATAATGCCACCAGGGCAGATGCCTGGTATCCCCAAATGTTGGTCTGCCGCGGATTCAATTCAAGGGAGATGTTGTATGCCTCCAGGGCTTCCTCATATCTGCCCATTGAGGCAAGGACATATCCCTTATTCGTCCAGGCAACGGCATTAGTAGGATTGAGTCTAACACTCTCGTTGAAAGAATCAAGTGCTTCACCGGGACGTCCCAGTGCATGGAGTGCGGTACCCTTGTTATTCAAGGCAACCGTGTTTCCAGGTTCAATATCAAGAGCTCTCTCTGCAGATTGCAATCCCTCGTCATACTTACCTAAAGAATTCAATGAATACGCCCGGTAAGCGAAAGCCTGTGAATTATTAGGTGATGAGGTGAGGATATTGTCATAGACAGTAACTGCCTCCTCAAATCTCCCAAGCCCTGCCAAGGTATCTGCTCGCCCAGACAAGGCTAAACTGTCATCTGGAGTCAAATTGAGGATATAGTCGTAGGTTTGAAGTGCTTCGGGGAATCGCATCAAACTCTTCTCGAGATCGGCTTTTGCCTTGGCGGCCTCGAGATTCCCAGGATTCGCAGTAATAGCGACAGAATATGCACTGAGCGCAGCATCAAAATGACCCTGTGCTTTTAACAGGTCGCCTTTATCGACTCCAGCTATGGCATTTGAAGGATCGAGATCCAAAGCACGATTGTATGATGAGAGGGCTTCATCATAACGGGCGAGGGAGGCAAGGGCTCTGCCCCGATAAGCCCAAAGGAGGGACTGATTGGGATCAAGTGCAATTCCAGTTTCGTACATCCGGAGTGCTTCTGATAAATTACCCTGAATATGTTGTATATTTCCTTTGTAAAGCCATACCCGAGTTAGGTTTGGTTCCAAATCCAGTGCTCGATCATAGGCATAGTTCGCTTCATCGTACTCCTTTAAACGTTGGTGTATAGTCCCTTTAGTCACCCAGGCAGTTGTATTTGATTGGTCCTTTTGGAGTGTCGCATTCACATTTTCCAGCGATTTACGTGCCATGCCTTCTGCATCAGCTACTCGTTCACTCTGATTCTGATCGGTAGTATCACCTGTAATACATCCGCTTAAAAAAACGCCTGTAATAATGAAGAATAGTAAAATGCACGGAGATACTTTCATCAAAATAACTTGCTCTGCGTACTATAAAGTCACTCTGATTGATGCCCTTTTACTGAATAATAGGTTACAGATACCCGTTGCGCCTCAGCCACTCTACCTGGGGACCCGTATACCGGTAAATAATATCACACTTATCGTCCTGGAAACTCCAGGGCACAACAATGAGGATATCTCCTTCCCGGATCCAGACCTTCTTTTTTATTTTACCTTTGATACGGCCCATCCTGGTGACACCATCGAAGCACCTCACGCGGATATGATTTGCGCCCATCATCAGTTCAGCGCACGCAAAAATTTCGCGATTCCGCTTGTTTGGAATGCGGACCCGCACTATCTCCTCAGGTGGACCTGCCTGACCCGGTTTCTTCTCAGTCAGTACATCAACTCCATTCTATGACTTTACTTTTGATAAAAAAACGTTTGATCTGCGAGTTTATAGAATTATCCTGATCCAAACGGAGAGTACACTTGGAATAATGAAAAGCAAGGTATAAGCGTATCTAGATGAAACAGAAAGAACTTTCCATCCAACAATATAAATAATTACCCTGATACACACTACAATGGGATTCGCCAAATGAGGAAACACAGTACCGATCATGATGAGGTCGTCCATATCCTTAGGGGCTTAAAATCCGATGACTGGATGAGACGCCAGGAGGCAGTGAGTGGGATAGGTCATATCAAGAACCCTGGGCTCCTTACTGACCTTATAGGTCATCTCCCGAAAGAGAAGTGGTATATAAGGGAGATGGTAGCCGCAGGGATCCGCTCAATCAACAACCCGGACCTCGCCGTCTCGCTCAAGCAAGGGCTCGTAGCAGGGGATGCCTGTATACGAAATGCTTGTGCCCGGGCGCTGGGAGTCATGAAATGTACAGAGGCGGAAGATCTCCTCAAAAATGCGGTGGAAGATCCGGATTCTCGGGTCAGAAAGACAGCCCGAACTTCCCTTGAACTGATTCATGAATGCAACCGCTCCTAGCCAGACCATACAGGATCTTTTTTTTCCCATAGCATTTTTTCCCATTGCAGGGGGCAATACCCTGAGCTAGTATGGGGACGGAATCTCTCTTTCACAGTGACATTCAATAGCCAAAGCCTTCCCTGATCCCTCTTGGGATCTGACACAGTAAAGATGAATGTAGGATAATATACGGAAGATGGCAGTGATTGCATGATCGAATGGATCATAATACTTCTTCTCTCATTTTTCCTCGGGATTGTCCTGCTCCTATATATCCTCCAGGAAAAAAAGATTGAATCCCGTGCCCGGGAAATTTTTGAGAACTGGCGAATTGCAGAGCGGGTTGATCTCGAAGAGTGGAAGAGAGGAGAACTCGAACGCCTGTCTGATGAGAAAGCCAGAGTCCTGTTTGGTTCATGGAGAGTCCATGAAGAGGTAGTAATTCGCAATGACGCCGTCAAGAGAAGTCAATCGGTAATACGTGGAAAGGTCACTGAGCACCTTCTTCCATTTTTCCCCGATTTTCCCTACAATCCAAAAGACGCACGATTTCTCGGCAGCCCTATCGATCTCGTCATCTTTGATGGGCTTTCGGAGGGTATCTTGCGCGAGATCGTGTTTGTGGAGATAAAGGCTGGAAAAAAGTCTTCCCTCTCCTGGAGCGAGCGTGAAGTGAGATCCTGTGTTCAGGAAAAGCGAATCGGGTATAGTCTCATACATAATGCATCCAAAAAAGTGGATTAATGGGAGGAGCTCTATCACCCCCCTATCTGGAGGATAAGATCCTGCTCTTCTTTATGCCCTCCACCCTCAGCGGTGATGTGCCCTTTCACTGTTATCCCTCCCGGTACTTCTGGAGGTACCACGAACCGGTACTCGATCGTCTTTGGAAAAGGTGGATCGATATCCCCCAGATCAAAAGACTCCCGGTACAGGAGCAGTGCATTTACCTCAAGACGGAGAGATACCGGCTCATCAAACCCGCCCTTCGGTTCGATAGCCATCACATAGAGGATGGTGTCCCCGGGCTTCGCCCGCGCCTCTACAGGGGTGACAATCAAAGTGAATGACGGGAGTCCGGTGGCAGCAGGGGATGTCGTAACAGCGGTTGTCTGGATTGGGGGGAAAGAGGTCCCGGCGTCGTCTGATCCTGATAAGCGGTTAGACAAAACATCCGTAGGTTTCGAAGTGACAGGGTACGTTCCAGATCCACTGACCGATCCGGGAGGGAATGTTGTTTCAAATTCGGACATCGTTGGTGATGCTACGGTTGGAGCGGATGGTGAAGTCGGTGATACTTCACTTGAATATTCAGCTTCCGGGCTGGATCCGGGAGGTGGCAAGAAATATAGTGCCGAAATAATTATACCTCCAATAAGCAGTGCTACCACCGCAAAAAGCAGGCCTAACTCTTTCTGGTTCATTCCAGAGATTGTGGATAATGGGATATGATGAAAGTTGTGGATGCTGGTATTTCTGATAGGGATAATGGAGCTATCCTGAGATGAGGGAGAAAATGAGCCGGTTTCCTGCATCATCCTCCCCCCACCTCCGACACAACGCGTCGTTTATCACTACCCGTGATGGTATCAGGTTTAGTAACATCGCCACACCATATCGCCAGATTACAGAAATCCCGGAATATTGGATGGAGGATATCCGTGAAGATGATCATATTCTCGATATTGGCGCCAACATCGGTGCATTCTGTATCCGTGCTGCAAAGAAAAGCTCTCATGTCTCTGCAGTTGAACCATTCACCACCGACATTCTCAACACAAATATCACCCTGAACGGGGTTGATATCAAGGTATTTTGCGGGGCGCTTGGAGATGGTTTCCCTACTTACATCGAATGGGATGGGATCTCTTCCAGGGATTCCACGTATAGATTATCTGACCTGATCCAGAGGGCAGGAGGATGTGACTTTCTGAAGTGCGACTGTGAGGGTGCAGAATGGCAGATACGCCCGGTCGATCTCGAGGGAATCAGGAGAATCGAGATGGAGCTCCACCAACCACCTATCGGAGGGCCGATCAACACGGAACTTCTCCAGTATATTTCAGAAAAATATGCTTTTTCTATCGATCGGGACCCGGTTCATGGACCTCTCGGGCTCTTCGGGATTCTGCATGCATGGCAGCCATGATCAAAACAATAAGCAATCGTTCACTGAGGGTTATGAAAAAGGAATACGTCTCGAATTTTACCGGCAATGATGACTGAAGATGATTGGGATTTCACGTTACAGCAAAAACGATGCGAGTGGCAGGATTCGAACCTGCGAACTCCTACGAGAACCGATCTTGAGTCGGTCACCGTTGACCGCTTGGTTACACTCGCTCCAAAATACCATTATAGAGAGGGTGATCTACCGCAATAATTCTTATGTGGTCTTGAGTCTGCCGCCGTTGGCCAGCTTGGGTACCCTCGCTCACTACATATATAGTCCAAAATTGGTAATAAAAGCGTGAGTTATTCCTGCGATTTCCGGATATTTCGCTTCTCCGGGATGATCAATGCATCAGACTCCAGAGAATTGATCCGATTTCCCGAAAAATTGAATACCCGGTCGCATACGATGACCGTTCCGAACCTTCACATGAAATCTGCAAGACCGAGCTGCTGGTCCTTTTCATGGCCAAATGTGGACTCAATTGCCCGATCGAGGACCATTACCCGCTGCTTCGTGTACTCAGATACCTTGTATTTCTCGCAGATAGCACGTGATACCTCGAGATATTTCTTTACCGATCCTTCATGAACCGTCGGTATAACATTTCCCCCGCACCGGATGCACTTGCCCGCAAGAGGCATTCGCCGGTAACTGTGGTTGCACTTGACACACCGCAGCTTCTGTTTGGAAAAGGCAGAGAGATTCCCCATCAGGTCCCTAATGAAGTGAGTAGTGAGGACACGCTCCGCCACATCATCCTGGTCGACCGCGCGAATCTTTTCTGCGAGTGTCAGCTCGGCTTCCAGCTTCTCAATCATGGTCTTCAACTGGGTATACGTGGATTCAAGGGGTCCGGCTGAAATATCCGATGTTTCGTGAGTATAGAGAAATCCTTCCATTGCGGCTGGAGTTCCCAGCCGGTTTTCGACCCGGTCGATCAGAGAGACGATCTCTCTTGGATGGGCATATCGAAGGCCTGCCAGGTAGAGTTCAAGGGGATAAGAAGCCATGACATCCAGGTTATGGCTCTCCTTGTCAACCTCTGCTGGATCGATCGAAGTAGTGAGCACCAGAGGTGCATCCATGGTCCCTCCCCTCGACTCAGGGAGGAAGGCACGGGAGAAATTGATCAGACCGTCGAGAAGGAGCATGATACAGTCCTCGTCCCCATCACATTGCCCGGTGAATATCCCATTCGCACATACCGTATGCTCCTCTTCCACGGTCAAGCAATAAACCCGGTCTTCGGGAGCGGGGACGAGATCGCGTCGCTTGATATGGTCAGTGATCACGTTCATCCCTACCATGACAGGGACAGGATCGCCCTCCTTCAGCTCATCTGCCCTGATCTTCCGCAGATAACAGAGATCCCATACCAGCATCGCATGGTCTGGAGTAACCGCAATAATCCGTCCCTGGGTTGTCTCAAAACTGATAAGGTGAGGCGGACTTTTATGAATTGATACCGACGTTACTTTCCTGAGATGCGGCTTTCCTTCGCGATCAATGGTCCGTGTCAGGTATCCCTGCCTCGGGTCAGAGTAGTACGTCCCAAGCCGGTCTATGCCAGGCCTCGAGAGATCGAAATTTTCGATCACAAACTGACGCAACTGCTGTTTTCTCCATACATTTCCATCGAAGAACTCCAGTTCTGTATCACCGTAAAAGCAGTTCCGCCGTTTCGCTGCGTGGAAAAAAGGATGGGCATACCCGACATTTGCCCTCGAAATACCAATGATACGGGAAAGCACCCCTGCACTGGTATGGGGAGCCAGGCCGATCACCAGGTGGCCAATCAGCCCTGTTCTCGAATTGACCGAGTAGTAGGCCGGAAGATGGTAACACCGGGTGAGAAGTTCGTCGATGAACCGGGCGACCCTGACCATGTAATCAGCACAGGATTCGGAGATAAGGATGTCCTGGGGTTTCAGCTCCAGCACCTGGTCGGTTCGGGTAAGGGGGACTCCTTTGATATCACTTGCGTACCCAAGCTCACAGAGCCTTTCAGGGCTCACCCCTACTTCATCAGGACGGAAATGAGTCAGGGGGAGATCGATCATATCAAACCGGATAGTTCCATCCTTAAAGACAAAGAGTTCATTCTCTGCCCTGAGTATGCCTTTCTCGATCTCTTCAACTGCCCGTTCCCGGGAGATAAGACCCTTAACTCCTTTTACAAGCCCGACGGGATTCTCCCGCCTCCCCAGCCGTTCCATCGCGAGAAGGTACTCCTGTTTGACATTGAGGGCGAGATGATGTGAACAGGATGAGGGAACTTTGCAGACCGGGCATTCTGGTTCCAAGCTCTCTCTCTTGCATCGTTGGCAGGTGTATACCGCTTCGGTATGGGCGCCACATTGGCACCGGTTGTGATACGTCTCGGTCCCGCATACACTGCAACGCCTTCTCCCTGCCTCAATCCGGATAATCCCCCCATCCTTGTTTGCTTCAAGCGCATGGTTAGATGCTTCCTGAAATGACCTCCGGGATCCTCCTGCTTCACCAAGCGGGAAGAGAGAATGGGGTGGGGGATTCATTTTGCGGGGTTTCGATTTCCCCGGACGACCCATCCTGCCACCAATCCGTGTTCCAGCTTTCGAACGTATTTTAAATCCCGAGAGATGCATCACGAGGTCAAGTGAACGTTCCATGGGGGCATTTTCCCATTCCTTTCGTCGCCTGAGAGTGAGGTCAAGGCCAAGACAGGCAAGGAGCACCTTGTTGGTGCTGATGCAGATCATCTTTTCCCTGACCATGTGGGCGATGAGCAGCTCCTCAAGTATCTCTTTGATGGCCGGCTCATCCGGAAGAAGGAGCACACCATGCCGGATCTCCCCGTGCTCTTCAATGAATCCTGCAAGCTCGGCGACCTGCCCGGGACTGATATCATCCCAGAACCAGGTATAGTCCGGGTGCAGGAACGCTCCTTCACAACAGAGGGCTATAGCCTCAAGCTCGTTCGAAGGCCGCTCAAATCCTCCCTCAAGCTGCCACCATTCCTCACAATAGGCTGACGGTACAAGCAGGTGATTATTCTCCATAAACTCCCCGTAGCTGATCAGTATCTCTCCCACATCGAGAATCCTATCAATGTCAGGGGCAAGGGCACGGGCTGTCTCTGCATCGTCGACACGGAGCACATCACCATTTTTCAACCTGACCATCGGACCTTCTATGGTGTCGACTGGTACAATCCCTGCGGCCTTTCCCGGCCGTTCTATCTTCATCTGGGTGCCGACAGCAAGGAAATCACCAAGGATATGCATTGTTGCAGGATTGATTCCTGCAGCGGCAAACCCGGTATTCCTGGATCTCCCGTAACGGAGGCGGAACCCGCCTTTCCTCATCGGGTAAGAGAAAACAGGGCGCCCTCCAATAAGATCACGGAGATACTTGTCCTTTGGTTGGATCGTATCGGAATCGGGATCCGAGCTCTTCGCAGCACCCGATGTCAGCTCATCGAGCCATTCCCACCCGTCCATCTTCATTGCGCGGACATACTTCTGGACTTTCGGGGCTTTGAGCGCAAGACCCTCGGCCAGCACAAGTGCCATCCCCCCCCGGACCGCGTTCGTCTCGATCCGTTCCAGATTGCGGTACCCTCCAACCTCTTCCTGCTCGGTTCCTTCCCCATCAATGCATACAGGGCAATTACCAACGATGAGGCGGATCTCCCTCTCTCCCGGGAGGTACTGGAGGTTCATTATCGTGTTATACTGCCGGATCTCCTCGATATACCGTTCGACCTCTTCCGCACGGGGAATATACCGGCTGATGCCGAGTGCCCGCCTGACATAATCTCCAACAAGAACAGAGAGTGCCTGGGCTGTGCCCCCTGCACTCCGTATCGGACCAGCATAATAAATTCGGAGGTATTCCGTCCCGTCATCATTCTTTCCAATTCCAATCTTTGCAATCCCCTCTGTCGGGGCTGCCACCACCCCCTCGGTGAGCACAGCCATGGCCGTCCGGATGGCATGGTCAAGGATCTCTTCGCGGGATTGTTCACCAAACCGGCGCTCAACAAAATCGTCACCGATCCTGAGTGCAGCCTCCTCCCGGCTCATTCCGGATTCCAGCTCCCTGATGCGGGCTGCAATCCCGCGGATTCCAAGGAGTGCCTCCACCCGGTCTGCAAGGTCACTGGCGATAGGAATCTCAACTCTCGTCCGGGGATCGATCCCCACTGCCCGGGCTCGGGTGGCTACCTCCAGGGCTGCTCCCAATCCGTCCTGAAGGCTCTTTTCATACGATTCCATCACCCCGGATCGCTGCACCGCCATTTCAAACTCCTGCGTTTCTGTTTCGTATCCGGAACGCAAAAAGTGGATCGATCCGGTTCACGGTCCCTCGTTCTCTCTTTCAATCGCCTGCATCATCCCGATTACCCCGGATTCGCCCATCCCCCAGAGCGTAAGCGAAGCGCATTCTCGGAGATCCGGATCGTGGCTGGCATATGCTTCCTTCAGCCGTTCAATGGCAGCGGGGCCTATTCGGCAGAGGGCTGCCGAAAGAAAACCCCTCATTGAGGGATCGGCGCTCTTCATCGCCAAAAGAAGGGGATCGACAGCTTCCCCCCCCATATGGCCGAGGGCTGCAGAAACATAGCGACGAAATTCCCTGTCCTGGTTTCCTTTCAGCGCGGTGATCAGCGGCTCAATTGCCGGCTGACCGATCCGGGCAAGGGCAACAGCAGCATACCACCGGAAATCCTTACTCTCCTCATGCTCCATTGCCCTGATCAACGGTTCAACAGCAGGCTGCCCGGTATCTGAAAGGCGTCTGACTGCTTTGATGCGAATGTTTCGATCCGGATCGGCAAGTGCTTTAATATCCCTGGAAATTTCCATTTTCATACGCATATCCTCCACACCGGCAATTCCTGATGAGCGTGAACAAAAATCAGTCAAGAGGAACCTGATGGTTCTTTTGTTGAAAATCCTGGTAGCTCTTCCCCATTCCTCGAAGACTGCCGGTTCTGCCGGGCCATCACCTCATTGACAATCGACTGGAGAACCGGCCGTATTTCAGGATCTGCGGTGTCAATGGCAGAAGTTAGTGTGCTGACAGCCTCGGGTGCACCTGATCCGGCAAGAGCCAGGGCAGCTCCCTCAAGACTCCTCCTTTCATGAGAACGCAGGGCATTGACCAGCGGATGATACGACAACTCCCCCAACCGCGAGAGAGCTCCTATAACATCCTGCCATACCTCATCCACAGGATCGCCGAGCGCCTGGATCAGTGCCTCAACAGCGTTTGGATCCCGGATGGTTCCCAGGGCTGCAGCAGCCCCCCGGCGTATCTCAATAGAGCCATTCAGGAGCGCCCTGGTGAGAGGTGCCACTGCGCCAGAACCGAGCAGTCCAAGCGCATAAGCAGCCCGGCTCCTGACAAACCTATCCTCGTCACCAAGCAGATCCACGAGTGGATCAGCAGCTTGCAGATCTCCAATTTCCCCGAGGGTTACAGCCGCTTTCCACCTGACATCCTCATCAGGATTTTTCAGGGCCTGTATCAGATGTGGGACTGCGGGTGCACCAATCTTCCCAAGTGCCTCGGCCGCTTTCCACCGAATCCCGCTATATTGATCTCCGGTCAGTGCATCCATCAGCGCTTCGGTTGCCGAAGCATCACCAATATTCCCTAAGGCTTCCGCAGCCTGATACTGGACTGCCTGATCCCGGTTTTTGAGCGCACGGATAAGACCAGGGATATCACGGCGTTCACTCATTGTTTTCACGCTGGCAAAAGAGGGGATCCGGCTTTTCCGGCCCTGCATACCTCTGGTGCTGCCTTCATTGAGCCCGGCACTGAATGCGGCATCGGTCACTTTATTGATAATCTGCTCCTGCTCTTTTTTCATAAGATCGGTTATCGCACCCAGTACCAACGCTATGACGATAAACATCATCGCCCTGAGGAGAGCCACCGTGTCAATGAATCCAATCGAAAAATAGGTCCCGGCAAGATGGGCAATTCCTAGAATAATCGCGACAAGAACCGCCCGCTTGCCGTACCAAACTGCGGCAAGGACAACCGGGATATAAAAAAAATGGGAAAATGCAACAGATATTCCCAGATACCAGTGCAGCACTATCTCGAGAAGGATGGAAATCACAACAAGGAGCAAGATGACGGGCATCCGGTAATTTCTGAAGCTTTCCATTCTGATATCCGAAAAGGCCATATCAGGAAGATTGTTGTATAAATTGAAATTTAAAGGTGCTCATTCCAGGGATAATGGCGAGCCAGAAGGAGTTCCTGGAATCAGGATCAGTTCCCCCGGTCCCGGATCATAGGGATCCGGTCGCGTTAGGATCCTTCTGTCGCACTATTGATACACTCCTCTGTTGTGCCGATCCGGACGGCAGCCCCGCACATATTGGGGACATAGGCCAATGCTTTTCCGGAATTTACCATGATTGCCCCATATTGCTCAAGAGCGGGGGATACAACCATACAGGTGTCAGCAAAAACCCTCCCCCCATACCGCTCGATGCAGGCAACAGCCTCAGTTGATTTCTCGATTACCTTGCGGGAGGCAAATATATACAGGGGCCGGGTTACCCGTCTGCCTTCGAGGAGCCCGGCTATCTCAGTAAGTTCCTCCGGTGAGCAGTGAGGGCAGCCGAGCGCCACCGCATCGACCGGGATCCGGTTCATCAGGGAAAGTATCTCCTCTGGCTCAACCGATAACACCTCAAGGCTCCCCACATCGTATTCAAAGATACGGGCTTCAGGAGTAATTCCCTCTACGTGGAAAAGCGCAACTGCACCGGATGCAGCCAATGCAGCACCCAGAGCCTTGAGGTGGTCCCTCTTCGGCCGGATTCCTTGAACATAGGGGATTTTATCCCCCACTTCACTTCCGGCAAAATAGCCGAGTGCGCCATAAAGAGCACTCTCCTCCCAATTGGTTGCACGGTCAATCCTGATAACAATCTGTGGTTTCCGCTCTTCAACGCGATGGAGTCCGTATTCAGGAGTTTTTCCTATGATTGCTGCTGCAAGCGCCGAAGGCCCTCCTTCACGGTTGGTCCGTGCCCCGATGACCGAATTTGCATAGGCAACTGCAGAGGACTCCGACCATGCGAGATGATCCCCGAACCGGGTCTGGTAGATATAATATGGCGTGCAGGTGCATTCCAACTTGATGCCAAGCCGTGCATACGCATTGATCACATCTTCCTGTTTTCTGGCAAAAGCCTGACCGATTTCCATCTCCCGCCAGCGGACCCGATCCATCCCTACCGGGTTGAGAATCGTTGGTACTGATACGCGGGCATCGAGGGTGGAGAGCCATTCAAGGCCGGCCTCGCCGATCGTCTTGTAGGAAGCCCCGCTCACCTGGGCACTCCTGATGGGAACCAGCCTGTCTGCGGAAAATACCTTGCCGAGAGCAACAAGGATCTCCATCATCTGCTGACGGGTCTCACCTGATTCGCCGGCAAGGATTGCTTCTTCCTCTGCAAGCAAGTGCATTGTTGTACCTCAGTCCCACCCAGCTCTTCTGAATTCATCTTCCCTGCCCAACGGCATCGTGGCATCGATGCCTACCTTGACATTTGTGCCATCCTCTGCCTTGCAGGGATCAAGTGATGATCCCCTGGCACCTGGGATCACAAGCAGGCTTTTATCCCCCCTGACCCGAGTCGCAATGGCAAACTCTACATCCTGGATATCAGAGGGATTGATATCCGTGTCTACCACCACGACATGCTTGAGGGAGGTATGGGATGCAAGGGCTGCAAGGATTGCATTTTTTCCATCTCCTTGTGTCTGTTTCCGGATCTGGATGACCGCATGAAAGTAGCCACAACCCCCCGTGGTGAGAACCACGTTCTTCACCTCTGTCACTCCTCCCACAGCGCGGTAGATGGAGGGTTCGTAGGGTGCACCCATGAGCATCTTGTGTTCGTTACCGCCAGGGAGAATTCCATGATAGATAAAATCCTTTTTCAGATGCATCCCGGTAAATTCAATCACGGGTTGTTCACGTACGAGGTCATAGGTCCCCGTAATATCGACAAAAGGACCTTCCATTGTCGTTTCGTTTCCAATATAGCCTTCAAACACGATCTCTGCATCAGGGACCAGCACCCCGTTCGGGCACCGGTAAACCGGCATTTCTCCCCCGAGCAGTTCTGCAGCATAGGAGAGCTCTTTTCCCTTCGGCACACGGGTACAACTGGCAATAGTGACGGTCGGATGGACCCCAATGGCAACAGCAACGGGCAACCGGTCACCCCTTTCCACAGCCGCCTTATGGAGAGTATAGGTATGACGCCCTTCGACAAGCCGTGCTGCAACCCGCTTCTCGTCCAGGACCTGCATCCGGTGAATAGAGGCATTTTCGGTAGCACCATATCGGGAAAACACAATCCCCGCAGTGATATATTTCCCCGCATCCCGGGGAAAATGTTTCATAACGGGGATCTTCTGAAGGTCCGGTGCAGACATTGGGAGATTTCCTTCGCAGACCACATTACCCTGGAACTCCGCCAAAGAAAGCCTTCGCACCAAATCAGTCTCAGGTATATTGAGGGCTTGGGAGAGCGCGTTCCTGGTTGCTGTTACGTTCATCACTCCACGCTTTCCTTCAAGATCATGAAAGAGCAGCAGCCGGTCAGTCCCATGTGCCAGCCTGCACGCGTCATAATCCGCAGCTACCGGATCTTCATAATCAATGACGCCCCCGCACTCCCTCATCTGGTCGATAAAGCCCCTCATTCCAGCCCTCTCTTCCATATCAATACCTCCGGCTTCTTTACCTTCAGCTTAGCGATGCTGGCTTATTAAAAATCCGGGGAGATACTCTGGAAAAGAGGATTATTCCGATATCTCTGTCGTTCATCCCTTGGGGGGAGCATAGAACCGGAAGCGAAATGCCGTATCTTCGAGATCCTTGGCTGAATCAGGATCAAGGTCGTTCCTGGCGGCTCTTACGATAGCATTGAGGATGTTGGTCTGGCGGAGCACATCATAGTTCCCCGAAGGGGTTTCGTTGAGAAAGTCGAGAAGGTCATTCACACCCTTCAAGACATCCCCTGATGCGACCAGGTTGAGCCGGTTCAGGGTTTGTGCAAGGCGCCGCTTTGCCATATCGAGTTTGTATACATCGGCACCTGCAACGTTCAGATCGGTCACAGCGTGTAGCAATTCTTCGTAGACCTTCAGCCTGTACCTGCTCCGAACCAGGCGGAGCTCCCGGTTTTCAGCGTAAAGATAGGTGATACAAAGTGCACTTACCACCACAATTACGCCAATCGTGACGACTATCCAGTATTCGATCATGTGTTTCCCCCTCGCTGGAAGATTCCAGCTCGATGGTGATAAACTTTTTTTTTTGATCCCGGTGGATCGACCCATTCAGAACGGTAACCGTTCCTGGGTTGTAAGCGGACGAATCTGAAGAACCTCCCGGGCAGCTGCAGCAACAGCTGGAACATGCCCGGCAGGAGTGTAGATCCCCAGTCTCCACTGACCGCGCCGTGTTTCATTCAGGGTTGTCACAAGAGGAGAGATCTCCTCAAGCCCTATCACCCGGTGTCTGTTCTTGATCCTGACATGGACCGACATGGAACGGGGAAATTCAGGAATGTCAACCAGGACCTCGTGAGGTTCCACTCCTGCATCCTCTGCAATTGCCGTTGATATATTCTGTCTCTTTTGCTGATGCATCTTCTGTGCAGTCATCGATGGTGCTACCTGCTCCCGTCCAACATAGACCGCCCTTTTGTAAAGCCTCCGCTGGTATATCTGAAGAGAAAGGGCACGGGCCACGGCACAGGGGGACTTCAGGAGCGTCTGCATGCACCCGGCATCATCGAGGCGCATGAATTCTGGAGGGCTCGCCCTGATGTCCTTCTCGAGATGGCTGCGAACAGCGGCTGACAACATCATCTCTGCAATCCTGCTGACATGATGATAATAGACTGCCGGCCTCATGAGGGTCCGTGCGATAAGAAGGGATTCGGCAGCATTAATTCCTCCTTCTTCAAGGGTAATGGCTCCCTCAGACAGACAGGTGTTCCTGATAAGCCGGTGAGCATCGACGGTCCCATATGGAGCACCCGTGTAATGCGCATCGCGCAGGAGGTAATCCATCCTGTCCACATCCAGTTCCCCGTGAATAATTCCCGAAAGGGGGTGGTTTCCCGAAAGAAGAGCAATAACCTCTTTTTGAAGTATCCCATGGCGTTCGAGGCATTCGGATATATCTGGGTCGTCAAGAAGCGCGGATACATCATGATGAGATCTCCCGCAAAACTCCTCCATGACCGGTTCGATGGCATGCGAGAACGGACCATGTCCGATATCATGAATAAGTCCTGCTGCAGCGACCAGGTTCTGCTCCTCTTCATGGAGGCCCAGCTGGCGCGCCATAACGTTGGCGAGGTAAAGAGTACCAAGCGAGTGCTCAAACCTTGTGTGGTGTGCCCCGGGATATACCAGAAATGAGAAACCGAGCTGGCGGATGTACCGAAGTCGCTGAAGTATGGGGGAGTCGAGGAGTTCAAGAGCGCAAGGGGTAACATCGATGTACCCATGCACGGGATCCTTGATGATCTTCATCTGGCACCTAAACAGTCTTGGGATAGAGCAGATAAAACTATTGAGTGATGATCACATTTCTCTCCGGAGGGACAGGAACCCCGAAACTGGTCCGGGGGGCACGGAGGCATGTGTCCGACCATGCCATTACCGTCATTGTCAATACAGCCGAAGATATCTGGGTATCGGGAAATCACCTCTCCCCTGATATCGATACCCTCCTCTACCTCTTTTCCGGGCAGCTCAATACCGACACCTGGTGGGGGATAACGGGGGATTCTTTCCATACCCACCAGGAATTGAACCGTCTGGGGGTTGACGAATATATCGGAATCGGTGACCGGGATCGTGCACTCCATATCGCCCGCGGCGAACTACTCAGAGAAGGCTATTCACTTACTGAGGCTATCCAGATCCTCTCCGCCCGGATGGGTATTGGAGCCTGCATCCTTCCCATGAGTGATGAGGAGGTAGCGACCCTGATAAGGACGGATAAGGGTACTCTCCATTTCCAGGAGTATTGGGTAAAGCACAGGGGAACTCTCCCGATCCGGGACGTTGTCCGGTACGCACCGACAGGGCCTTTCGCAGGCGCAGGGGTTATCAAGGCGATCAAGAATGCTGATCGCGTCATTATCGGGCCGAGTAACCCCATAACAAGTATCCTGCCAATCCTCGAATGTTCTGGCGTCATTCCGGCACTCATGGATTCTTTTGTCATTGCGGTCAGTCCTTTCATCGGGAACGCCCCTATAAGCGGTCCAGCCGCAGAGCTGATGAACGCCTGGGGCCTTTCCCCTGATTCAGCTTCAACATTCTCACTCTACAAGGAGTTCTGTGATCTTTTCGTACAGGACATAAGAGATCCGGTTGATGTACCCGGAAGTCTCCGTTGCGATACACTCATGACCAATGAGGAGAAGAGTGCGGCTCTCGCGGAAACCCTGCTTTCAGCGGGGAGGTAAAAGCAGAGTTGGAGAAACTGAAGTACACGAATCCTCACTCATCCTGATGGCCGAAAGAGCTCGCCCATGAGTATGACCAGACCACCTTCACATCGCCAAAGAGAGGACGGTTGTCAGGGCGCATCACCCTCATGGGAGAACAGTGAGTCCCCAACGTCCGCATCAACTGATAAGACTACATAAATAGAACACTGGACAATATATCCCAGATTCAGGGGTGGCCTCAAACGCCCCGACCTGAAAAGGAGTCATTCATTATGCCCGGACCTGCTATTGAATTACGTGAAGAGGTTATTGTCGCCCTCAATGCACGCTATCCCGCAATAAAGAGACTGTTTGGGGTGAAGAAAATAGGGATCTTCGGCTCTCTCGCGAGGGGAGATGACCTCCCGGACAGTGATATCGATATCGAGGTTGAGTATGAACCGGGGGCTGACACCTATCGGAACTATATCGGGCTGGCGTTGTACCTTGAGGATCTCTTTGGCGGCAGGAAGGTAGATCTGGTAACCTCCCGCGTACTTGAAGGGTACCTCCACTCCGATACTACCGGAGAACATGCAGAAAAAAACCGCGACTGGGTCTATGCTTCCCACATGCTCGAAGAGATGGTTTTTTTGCTCGAGCGTACGAAGAGTCTCGGATTTCGCGAATTCGCCCGCGATGATCTCCTGAAAAGGGCGACTATCCGGTCACTGGAAGTTATTGGGAACGGTGCAAGCCGGATGTCTGATACAACGAAGAAGAACTGGCCAGGCATTCCATGGAAAGAACTGGCTGGAATGAAAGACCGGCTTGCAGGAATGTACTTCTCACCGGATTGGGTGCTTGTCTGGGACATCATATCCCAAGAGATCCCCTCGATTGAACCGCGCCTCCGTTCACTGGCAGGAGGCCTTTGAACATAGCTTGCGAAACTGCACCGGGCAGGAAAAAAGAGATTATCTCCCCCCTCCCATAGCTTACGGGTTTATATGCGGATTCCAATAAAGGAGGTGACGCCCGAGACTGCACAGGCCGAGGTGATCGGGTGGGTACACGAAGTGCGGGACCTTGGGGGTCTCACTTTTTTCCTGATACGGGACCGGACGGGAATATTGCAGGTCACCATCCCGAAAAAAAAGGTAGGGGAGGAGGTTCTTGCCACCGTAAGAGAGGTCTCGAAAGAATCGCTTGTCCGTGTCCGGGGATCTGTCAAGGCGATTGAAAAAGCACCGGGGGGGAGAGAACTTGTCCCTGATTCGTTTGAACTGCTGGCAAGAAGCGAGAGCCCGCTTCCGCTCGATGTAGTCGAGAAAGTACCTGCGGACCTCGACACGCGTCTTGATGCACGGTTCCTCGATGCACGCAGGCCCAGGGTGACCGCAATCTTCCAGATCAGGAGTGCAGTGATCCGCACGGTGTATGACTACCTCTTCGCCCGGGATTTTGTGAACATCACCACCCCAAAGGTAGTTGCAGCAGCTACGGAAGGGGGAACCGAACTCTTTCCTATTGCCTACTTCGAAAAGGAAGCATTCCTGAACCAGAGCCCCCAGTTATACAAGCAGATGATGATGGCTGCAGGATTTGAGAGGGTCTTTGAGATTGGCCCTATCTTCCGGGCTGAGGAACATAATACCACGAAACACCTGAACGAAGCCACCTCCATCGATATCGAGGTTTCATTTGCTGATCACCGGGATGTCATGGAGCTGCTCGAAGATCTTATACTCCATATTTACCATACGGTCCAGGACCGATGTGCTGGTCCTCTTGAAGTATTAGATATTGGAGAACTCACTATCCCTGATACCCCCTTCGACCGGCTCCCCTATCCCGATGCCATCGAGATGGCGGCCGGTGCAACCGGAGAGTCGATTGCTTATGGCGATGATATCGGAACCATCGCCGAAAAAGCAATTGGGGAAGTGATAGGATCTCATTATTTTATCACTGACTGGCCGACCTCAATAAAACCGTACTATGCAATGCCGTACGATGACGACCCCACAGTCTGCAAGGCCTTTGATCTGATGCACCCGAGGATGGAGCTTTCATCGGGTGCCGCACGGGTTCATCAGCACGATCTTCTTGTCAGACAGATCCGGGCAAAAGGGCTTTCACCGGAGAATTTCGAGTTTTACCTGGCACCATTCCGATATGGCATGCCGCCCCACGCTGGCTGGGGACTCGGGGCTGACCGACTCGTCATGACGATGCTAGGTCTGGGTAATATCAGGGAGGCTGTGCTCTTCCCAAGGGACAGACACCGGCTGACACCATGAGTTCTCTCTTTCCCGAACTCCCCCTGCCTACAACGGTGGTCGGAAGTTACCCGGCTAGCCCACGGAGAGGACTATCCGGAATCTTTGATCCTTTCCGTGAGGCCGTCAGGACAGCCGTGAACGATCAAGTGGCTGCAGGGATCGATATCATCTCTGACGGGCAAGTACGCGGTGACATGGTCCGGATGTTCACTTCACGGCTGCCGGGGGTGAGAGGAAATGACGTCATTGGAAAAGTCTCTGCTCCAGAAAGTCCAATCACCGTTACCGACACCAAGTATGCAATCAGCCGGAGCCGCAGGGTGAAAGGCATCATAACAGGACCGACGACGCTCTCCTTCGCCCTTCATGTCTCCTCTCCAGTATACCGCGACCGTGCTGATCTCGCCCTTGATCTGGCCCATGCCCTTGCCCCTGAAGCTGCCGCCCTGGCGGGAGCAGGTGCGGCAATCATCCAGATCGATGAGCCGATCCTCTCAACCGGGATTGCTGATCTTGACAGTGCCAGGGAAGCCCTGGAAATCATAGTCCGGGGGATTGAGAAACCGACCTGCCTCCACGTATGTGGGGATCTATCACCGGTAATAAGCGATCTCCTCTGGATGCCTGTCCATATACTCGATTTTGAATGTGCAAAATCGCCCGGGAACCTCGATCTCTGCAGAGACCTTGACTTCGGCAGGAAGATGGTAGGATTCGGATGCGTCGATTCTTCCGATCCTGTTCCGGAAACAACAGAAATGATACGATCGAGAATCGAAAAGGCTTTGACCGTATTTTCACCAGATCAACTTCTCCTTGATCCGGACTGCGGCCTCCGTATGCTCCCACAAAAAGCCGCTTTTTTAAAGTTATCACGGTTGGTCGAAGCGGTAAAAATGGTGCGAGAACAACTCTGATGAGTGTTCACACTACACGAGATGTTGTGGAGAGTTCTATCCCCTTGTCGGTGATATTGAAGGGAATAAGCCGTTTAGGTACATTGCCCTGCCGAAGTTTATGGACGGCGAGCTGTCGTTCCACCTCGGTTGCAAAGGTCACCACTTTCAGTTCAAGTACGACATCGGCAATACGAAAGATTCTGTTTTCATCTTCCGGCTTGTGAATATTGTTGTAAAGGAGGAACATAATCGTGCTATTCTCGCGGGAAGCTTCCTTTCTTGCCAGAAGCAGACACTGGATAGCATCATCGATACCAGAATTCAGAATGACGGATGAGAGTGAATCGACAACAATCCGCTTTCCTTTATAGTATCCAGGGAAAGCATCCGGGTTGAGGTTTCGGGAATCCACCATCTCCTCTTCAACGTCACCATCGATCATCAGATAGACCCCCCCTTCCACTTCCACCCTCCAGAACTGGCGGGCAACATGTTCGATACCTGAGAGGGGTGATCCGGTGACGATGACCACCGATCCCTTGGGATAACCCCCATCAATAACCGCATCAAGCCCGATGACCCCGGTGGTCTGCTTGTCTTTTTTCTGCAAGAGAAGAGGCCCCCTCCTCACTACAGTATTCCATTGCTTAAGATAAGTCTTCACTGGAGAGGAATTCCGAATATTCCTCACGAAGCCTGCGTCTCAAGAGTTTCCAGCCATGAACGCGGGGGAGAGATTCGGTAACAATGATCCCGCGCGGAACCTTGTATCCCGCCAGACGTTCCCTGCAAAAGGAGAGAAGTTCGTCAGGATCAGGGCTGCCCTTTTCTTTTTGAACGATAACCGCGACAGGGATCTCGCCCCTTCGCTCATCCGGACACCCGAAAACTGCGGCATCAAGAACTGCAGGGTGTTTCAGGAGAACATTTTCCACTTCGGTCGGGTAAATTTTCCATCCGGACATAATGATCATGTCCTTTTTCCTGTCGGTGATGTATAAAAGGCCCTTCGTGTCAACATGCCCGATATCCCCGGTTAAAAACCAGCCTTCAGGGAGGAAACTTTCAGTAGTGGGACCAGGCAGGTTCCAGTATCCCTTTGCAACTGAGGGTCCCCTGAGCGCAATCTCCCCGTTCTCTCCGCATGCCAGCGACAGATGGTGATCTGCCGGATCGACAATCTTCACTTCGGAATATCCCGTGGGAACTCCCACACTCAGGTAATTGCCGGTCAGCTCCGGCCGCCCTGGGAGGGTAATGGTTCCCGTGCCAACGACAACCGTCTCGGAAAGGCCGTAGGCATTCGCCACGGGTATCTTGTACCGCTGGTCAAACGCCTCCCAGATGGTAGGCAAGAGCTGCCCGCCGCCACTGATGATCACCCTCACGGTCTTGAGTGTTTCTTCGGTTCCTTCAGGTGCACTGCAAAGCGAATGAATGACCGGTGGCATTCCCGAGAGTACTGAGATCCGGTACTTCCTGCATAAATCAAGGTATTCGGGGAGATTGAACCGTTTCATGATCACATAGGTGCCACCCGCCCGGAGAACGGAAAGTCCCCAGCTGACCCCGACATGCCCCATGGGGTAGATCCCAAGGTACCGGTCATTTTCATGCAGTGCAAGGACTTCCCGCTCAGTCTCAAGGCTGGTCAACCAGTTCCCCTGAGTGAGCATTGCACCCTTGGGATTGCCGGTTGTCCCTGCAGTATACTGGATCTGGCAGAGATCATCGAAACTGCAGTTGACCGGGGGATATATCCCGGTATCAAGGATCGAGGCACTCAGCTGATCAAGGTTCAATCCCCTGCAAGCGAGATTACCTCTTGTGAGAGCCCCCATCGCAACTGAAGCGCCTGAATTATCATGAATGAGGATTCTGGCACCGGAATCACGTATCACATACCCAATCTCGTCTTCCTTCAGGGAGATATTGGCGGGTACAGCAACTGCCCCGATCCGCCATATCGCAAAGTAACTGATAAGGTGCTCGGGGCAGCTGTCAAGATAGATACAGACCCGGTCTCCCTTTCCTACTCCCTGGTCCGTGAGAACCAGGGCAGTCCTGCTTATTCGGGAGAGGATCTCTCCGTACGTCAGTTCCAGTCCCTCAGAGGGAGCGATCAGGGCAGGCCGATCCCGGCTTATCGCAATATTATCGAGAAATACCGTGATATTTGACATCAGAGCACTCCACGTTTCTGAGTAGTATTATACAATAATGTACACTATTGTTCATCATGGTATTTAGCGGTCACTCCCTCGAAGGGTAAGATGAGATTGGCATTCCGTATGAATACCTGAGAGAATCACCATACACCCTCATTAGGTACGGAGGAGGGTGGAGTAGTCTTTCATCCTGCGTCTGAAAAAACCAGAATGGACTCGTTCATAAGAGTCTTGAAGAGAAAAGGTATTATTGATATTCAGGTGGTTGCACGTCTCTTGGAAGGCCTCCCTTGAAGTGGAGTCTGATACGGGAATAAAATTCCCTGAGACGTTCGTTCATCGTGGGATGCACCTTGGCAAGACTCATCTCAAAATGGCGGAGCGTTACGAATGCAGCCCTTTCTCTCATGGCAAAAATCCCGGCCTCGCGGCAGAGTCCTTCCATATCAGCGCCGACGTATCCTTCCGTCCTTGCGGCAATATTCAGGATCAGCTCATCCCGCACCTCATCGATGAGGGAAAGTCCACACTGGAGCATCCGGTCAACCATATATCTTCTCCGAGCCCCTCGGTTCATCTTCCCTTCCCCGCCGGAACAGATTGTGCCCAGCGCACCAATCGCTTCATCAAGGGTGAACGTCCTTTCCTTTCCAAGGATCTCGATGAAGGTATCAAGCGCTGCTTCATCGCAGGATCCCGTCTTTCCTACGAGCTCCTCGAGTTTTGATCCCTCGAGGGGCAGATATTTCAGATGGATTCCGAGGATCTTTACCCTGTCTGCAAGGTTCGGCTCACCGATATACACAAGACGGTCAAACCGGCCTGCACGGAGGAGGGCAGGATCAACGAGGGTCGGCTGGTTCGTCGCTCCCATCACCACAACATCCCTGAGTTCCTCAAGCCCGTCAATCTCGGTAAGGATCTGGTTCAGCACGGTCTCCATCACATGGGAACCGAGATCGGATCCCCGGGTTGGTGCCAGGGCATCGAGTTCATCAAAGAAAATTATTGAGGGGGCAACCTGCCGGGCTTTCTTGAACACCTCCCGGACCGCCCGTTCGCTCTCACCAACCCACTTTGACAGGAGCTGCGGACCCCGTATTGCAATAAAATTTGCGCCGCTCTCATTTGCCACCGCTTTTGCGATCAGGGTCTTTCCGGTTCCGGGAGGTCCATACAGGAGCACCCCGCGGGGTGGGGAGATCCCCAGCTCCTCAAACCGTTCCCGGTCGGTGAGCGGATACTCAACTGCTTCCCTTATTTCCTGTTTTGCTTCCACAAGCCCGCCGACATCATCCCAGGTAACGTGGCTGACTTCGAGCATCACCTCGCGCATTGCACTCGGGCTTACATCGCGGAGTGCTGATCGGAAGTCCGGTGCATTTACCTCCATCCTGTCGAGGATCTCCTGGGGGATCTCCTCATCATCAAGGTTCATTTCGGGGAGGTAGCGTCTCAATGCACGGATAGCCGCCTCCCTTGCCAGTGCGGCAAGATCAGCGCCGACAAACCCGTGGGTCTGCTGGGCAAGCACGAGCAGGTCCACCTCGCCGGCCAGGGGCATCCCCCTCGTATGAATTTTCAGGATCTCGGTCCTGTCCGGCTCACTCGGGACACCAATCTCTATCTCCCGGTCAAACCGGCCCGGTCTCCTGAGAGCGGGATCGATGGCATCCACCCGGTTGGTAGCTCCAATGACCACCACCTGTCCCCTCTCCTCGAGGCCATCCATCATGGTAAGGAGCTGTGCCACTACCCTCCGTTCCACCTCACCGGTCACTTCTTCCCTTCTGGGTGTGATAGAATCAAGCTCATCGATGAAGATGATCGAGGGCGCATTGGATTCCGCCTCTTCAAAGATCTCTCTCAGTTTCTGCTCGCTCTCCCCGTAATACTTGGAGATGACTTCGGGACCAGCGATTGAGATGAAATGGGCACCGCTCTCGCTTGCCACTGCCTTTGCAATCAGGGTCTTTCCGGTCCCCGGAGGTCCGTACAGGAGAACCCCTTTCGGGGGCTCAATCCCGAGTTTCTGGAAGAGTTCCGGATGACGCATCGGCAGTTCGATCATCTCCCTCACACGCTGGAGCTCATCCTTCAATCCCCCGATATCCTCATATGATATTCGTTTCAGCCCTTCAAAGCCAGCTGCCGGCTTTTCGGAAAACTCGATCTGGGTATTTTTTGTTATGATCACTGCTTGTTCAGGCTCAATCTCAACAACTTTATAGGAGACGATCTGGGGCTGGAGGAACGGAAGTCCAATCATTATCGGAACCGTATCATTTTTTACGATCGGAAAATCGATCAATGCATTCATCACATTCGGATTATTGCTTACCGGGATGCTCCGCGGGAGATCTTCGGGCGGTGCAAGAACCACCCTCCGTGCTTCAATTTCATCACGTATCGCGACGATTTTCACGCTGTCTCCGATGCTGACACCTGCATTGGTCCTCGTGAAATTGTCGATCCTGACCTTATTCTGGTTCCAGTCCTCAACAAGGGAACGCCAAACCTTAGCCACCGTCCGACGTTTTCCTTCCACCGCAACAATGTCGCCGGGAGATATCTTCAGGTACAGCATTGTTTCGGGATCAAGCCGTGCCTTCCCGCCACCCTGATCACCAGGATAAGCACTATCAACCTTCAGAAATATCTCAGGCATCACCTTAAAAGTCATATACACAGGGATTTATAAGTACTGGTAATTTATGCGACTGCTTGTCTTTGATCCCATCCGTGGCGCAGCAGGGGATATGGTCACTGGTGCTCTTCTTCATGTTGGGGCTGACCGGGATGCCACTGTCTCTGCGATGGCTTCTGTTGTCGGTGAGCCCCAGATATCCCTGGTTGAACGTGCCGGGATCAGGAGCATCCAGGTTAAGACCCGGGCAACCGTGGAGAGGAGAACGTTTCCTGAAGTGATTCGGAGGGTGAAGAATGCCAGGGCGTCTGATTCTGCAATCGCCATGGCAGTCAGAGTGTTTGAACGGATTGAACGGGCTGAAAAGGAGGTCCATGGGCATACCGATCATTTTCACGAGGTGGGAGCAGATGATGCAGTTGCAGAAGTGGTGGGAGCCTGCACGGCATTCCTTTCCCTTCATGTGGACGGCTGCATCGTTCTCCCTGTGATGCTGGGCGGTGGATCTATAACCGGCTCCCATGGCACCTATCCTGCTCCTGCACCGGCTACACTCTCGATTTTCAGGCAATCAGGTCTCCGGGTCATGTTGGGGGAGCCTGATGACGGGGAACTCTGCACCCCAACCGGGGCAGCCCTCCTCTCCGAGTTTTCCTCGGTGTCAGCACTCTCGAGGCATGCCTGTTCTGTTGTCTGTTCCGGATATGGTGCAGGAACGAAAAATCCCCCACAGATTGCAAACGTGCTCCGTGCGATGATTGTCGAATATACCGGAGACAACGAGCCCGGTGATGTTGACCTTCTTGAAACAAATGTCGATGACGTAAGCCCTGAAATCATTTCGTATACGGTGTCACGGCTGATAGAAGCAGGAGCATACGATGTCAGCGCAATACCCTGCACGATGAAAAAAGGACGACCTGGACACCTGGTCCGGGTGATTGCAGCTTCTGGCGATGGAGAACGATTGGCAGCAGTAATGGCTGAAGAACTCGGAACTCTCGGTATCCGCTCGATTCAGGCAGTTCACCGGTTTATCGCAGAGCGTTCGGTGAGCGAAATCCCTGTCACCATCATGGGAAAAGAGCGGATGATACGGGTTAAATGCGGCAAGTTGCATGGTAACGTGATCTCGATCAAGGCAGAGTATGATGATGTCAGCGCATTCGCTCATGAACTGGGGATACCTGCCCGGACCATTGCCCGGCTCACTGAAAACAAGGCATGGGACATTATCGGGATGTTTATGAAATGACGACCGCGAGACTGAGCACCGGTGTGCAGGCACTGGATGACCTGCTCGGGGGAGGACTCGAGCCCCGGGTGATCACCCAGATATACGGTGGTCCGGCAAGTGGTAAGAGCGTACTCTGCGTGCTCGCCTCTGTCTCCTGCCTGAAAGAGGGGAAAAGCGTGATTTTTATCGATACCGAGGGATTTTCTATTGAGCGGTTCCGGCAGGTAGCAGGGGAGGACGCGGAACGGCTCGCCGACCATCTTTTTCTTTATGAACCGCATGATTTTGAACAGCAGGGCCTCGTGATCAAAGGTCTTGACAGGCCACTCTCAAGGGGAGGGATTGGGCTTATCGTGATGGACTCATCAACCGGTCTTTACAGGACGACGCTTGAAAAAGGCCATGATGCAATGCAGAATCTCTCCAGGCAGATGGTCCATCTGCTCGGGTATGCGAAGAGATATGAGATTCCCGTGGTGATCACAAACCAGGTGTACATGGATGTCCAGAAGAACACGTTCGTTGGCCTGGGTGGCACCGCACTCGCCCATATCTCGAAGGCTATCATCAGGATCGACATCCTGAACAGACATAGGAAGGCGACCCTTGAGAAACACCGGTCCATTGCGCCGGGAAGATGTTTTGAGTTTGATATCGTTGAGACAGGAATAGTGGTAAGGACGGTGGATGCCATATGACAGATCAGTATCAAAGGAGGAAGAGTCAATGGAGGAAAAGGGCAGGTACTATTACGGGGATGTGCCTTCTTTTTCTTTTCCTTTGCACGGCGGGGTGTTCAACAAAGGAAACCCACCAGAACGGGGAACAGATTGCCTGGCAGACGACACTGCTTACCGATGTCCGGACAGGAACGCAGTTCAGCATCGCTGAAATGAACGGCACCCCACTCCTCATCCAGCCCTTTACTATCACCTGTCCGATCTGCATGCAGCAGCAGGCTGCGATCTCCAGACTCTATGCCCAGGAAGAGATACCCTTCGTCATGGTAGGGCTGGATATTGATCCGAACGGGAACGAAAATTCACTCCATGACTATACCCGGGATCACGAATACTATGGTTTCTATGCCCGCTCACCGCCTGAATTGACCACAGCGCTGGTTGATCAGTTCGGGTTGCGTGTGCTCTCACCTGCCCAGGCGCCCCTGATTCTTGTATGCCCTGATGGGAAGGCAAGGATGCTTGATCCCGGCCTGAAGAGTTCGGAGGATCTCCAGAGGGTGCTTACTGAAGGCTGCCAGGCATGACCCTGGCAGATCTTACCGTAGCATTCACTGCAGGCCTCCTCTCTCCTCTTGGTGCTGCATGCGTTCTCCCTCTCTATCCCGGGTACCTCTCTTTTCTTGCAGCTCAACAGAGAGAACCGGCAGTTGAATCCCGAATTCCGTGCATCCGGATACTGCTCGGATTTATTGCAGGGGCAGGGATCCTTGCTGCAATGCTTGGATTCGGCCTCCTTGTAGGAGTGATCTTCACCCTCCCAATCGGTGATGTATTGTCGGTCGTCTCCCCTGTTGCGTATGCCATCCTCGGCGGTATTGGGATACTCCTCGTCCTGGGAGCGGGTGTTCGTCTTCCATTCCCGACACCGGATATCCTGAAAGGGAGATCCCCGCTGGGGGGGGCTTTTTTATTCGGACTCTTTTTTGGAATCCTTATCCTGCCCTGTAATGCAGGACCGGTGACGGTCCTGCTTGCGCTCAGCACAAGTGCTTCGGATTTTATGTCCAATCTAGGAAATTTTTTGGCCTATGGTATGGGAATGGCAATACCACTCATCGCCATCTCAGCTGTTTCCTTATACAAAGGGAACCGGCTTGTCCAGGCTCTCACCACCCACCGCCGATCGATCAACATCGCCACGGGGGTCCTGATGATTGGTGTTGCTGCATATTACCTTCTTGTTGTTTTCGGAATCCAGGACTGGATGTTCTCTTCCTGACTCCCGCCATTCAGAGAGCAGAATATGATCAGAAGGTAATAGCTCCTTTAAAAACCGTCTCGGCAGGGCCTTCCATGAGAGTCTTCTCGCCAAGTGTGATGACAAGGGGTCCACCTCGTGTGTCAACCTTGACCTTCGTCCCTGTATAGCCGAGATGCCGGGCGATCGCAGCTGCCGCCGTTGCTCCGGTCCCGCAGGAGAAGGTCTCATCCTCCACCCCGCGCTCGTATGTCCTTATGCTGATATGATCCTCTCCCTCACGCTTTACGATATTGACATTTGCCCCTTCCGGAAATGAGGCATGGTGACGGATGGCTGGCCCGATCTCAATGAGGGGAAACGATTCAGGGTCTTCAACGAAAATCACCGCATGCGGAACACCGGTATTGACAGCATACACCATGTATCCCTCAATTGTTTCCGTGTACTCACCCTCACCGGTCGCAGGAATATCGGCACGGTCGAACCGTGGTTCCGGCATCTGGATGGTCGCAAGGAAGGTATCATCGGTGTAATCCATAACAACATTGATAATTCCTGCCATAGTCTCGACAGTACAGCTCTTTTCCACGTACCCAGTATCGAATGCATATTTTGCAAAACACCGAATTCCGTTCCCGCACATCGGGGCTTCACTCTCATCCGGCTGGAAAAGACGCATTTTGAGATCGGCCGAACCGGAACGGGAGAGGTAGAGGACGCCGTCCGCACCGATTCCAAACCTTCGATCGCAATACAATTGTGCGAACTGGGGTTTCATTTCGTCAGGAATAACCGTCTTTTCGTATTCATCGATAAGAATAAAATCGTTCCCGTTGCCATGCATTTTCACAAAAGTAATTTCCATTGTCACTTACACTCCGGTCTGTTTTTTATCTGGCGTACTAATCATAATCCTCCAAGGTCCCAGTCCCCGGCTGATTCTGATGGCAAGTACGTCTCTGGTGCATCTGCATCGACGCGATCACCTTGTACGTGCTTCAAAGTCACCAATCTCCCATCCCAGATAATCACGAATGATAATATACGCCATTTGCGGAGGTATTGCCCCCTCTTCGGTGACAATGAGATTTACGTACTCGGGGGGGGTAACATCAAAAACGGGATTTCTCACCGTTATGAAGGGATGTGCTTTTGCTATCGGATCCGGAAGCACCTCTGAGCTAGCCCGCTCCTCGATCTCAATGTATTCACCGAGGATCGTCCGCGGGGCGAATTTATAGGTCTCCGCAGCAACAAGGAAACTGGTCCTTGCTTCGTGGGCAGCCAGTGCAATCTGTGATGTTCCGATCTTGTTCACGACGGCCCCATTTACCGAAACGGCATCTGCTCCAACAATCACCCTGTCGATTTCTTTCATGAAATAGCGGACCGCGGAATCAACAATGTAAGTGGTAGGTATCCCAGCCCGGTTGAGGGTCCCGATAGTCAGGAGACCCTGGTTTCCCGGTCGCACCTCTGTTGCATACACAGAGAATCTGACACCTTTCCTATGAGCAGTGAGAAGGCATTCAAGGGCTGCTTCAGAATTACAATGGGTAAGGATCACATCACCGTCCCTGATATGGCGTGCTCCCACCTCGCCAATACGCTGAATGGCATTCTCTGACGAACGGATGAAATCCTGGCATGCCCTTGAAAACTCTTCCTTCGCTGATGAAACCGAGGGAGTATCCAGGGTTAATGAACGCATCACCAGATGGACAGCATTCGGAAGGGAGACTGCAGTCGGCCTGGTAGCAATGAGGAGATCGGCTGCAGTTACCATCTCCTTCCGGTACTCTGAAAGATCTCTCGAGGGTGCTGTCTCCGAGTGTGCCTTGAGTGCGGCGACAGCTGCACGTGCAATCCTCCCGGCCCCCCGTATCTCCATCTTCTTTATTTTCTCAGCGGTATCACTAACCAGCATAGACTGTACGTAGTACATGCCAGCAGAGTCCAAAGAACTTTGCGGGATTCCAACCGGCCATGTCGATAGCTGTAGTGTTTGATAGCGCGGGGACACTGCTTCATACCTACCGTGTCGCAAAGGACGTGGAGCAGCAGCGGCTACTCCCAGGCATTGAGACAGTAACCCTCACATTCAGTTCTCCTGAACGGGTACTTGTCGTTATCCATGTCCATTCCAGGGAGATCATCGGATCGGATCATGAAATCCTTCTTTCACGGTATCTGGTATCCCATCAGGCAGGATTCGGCATCAGTTGCACGAGAAAGATCACGACCGCTGAGGATATCGGAGATGTTCTTTACCATGACACTCACGCGAGGATCGGAGATCTCCAGGACTGCATAAAGAATGTCTGGCAGGTCTGCAAACGGGAATCGGTTGTCACCCTCAATTCCGGGGTCATCCTGAATATGGCAAAAAAAACCATCGAGTTCACTGTCACAACAGGGGGGAGACCCTTTGAGGGGGCAAAAGAGGCGATACGAGATCTCCACCAGAGGGGTATTCCCACCTTCATCGCATCCGGAGACCGGGTAGCAAAGCTGGAGAAGATGGCTGATTATCTGGGAATACCGCGGGACAGGGTGTATGGCGTTGCAACACCGACCGTCAAGGCCCAGATTGTGGCTGACCTCCAGTGCGAGTATGATACCGTAGTAATGGTCGGAGACGGTATCAATGATCTCTGTGCCATGAAGAAGGCGGATCTCGCCATCCTTACTGAAGAACAGCCGGGTGACAAACCCGGTGAACTGTATCAGGCAGCCCACCATGTGGTGAAAAATGTCCGCGAAGTGGTTGAAATCGTCGAGAAGCTGTCAGATGAATGACTCCCGCACGGATGCATTGATATAAAGAGTAATATGCCACGAATACAACATTAGGTTATGAGAGGAGAGGAATGAATCCACTGATCACCGTTGATTCTGTCTGCATGGACTTCGATGGAAAACGGGTCCTGAATAATATTTCTTTTACGATTGGTGAAGGGGAAATCCTCGGGATTATTGGAAGGAGTGGGGCGGGGAAGACCGTGCTTATGCACCTTATCCGCGGGATAGAGCAACCCCCGACTTCCGGAAAGATCATATATCATATCGCCGCCTGTGATACCTGCGACTATGTGGGAGTGGGCAGCTCCGCAGGATCTCCCTGCCCGAAATGTGGCGGTACAATGAAATCGCTGGATATCGATTTGTGGGATGAGAAGAACAGTGCCATGAAACGGCGGGTGATGAAAGGTACTGCAATCATGTTCCAGCGGACGTTTGCACTTTACGGAAACGACCGAGTTATCGAAAATGTCCTGCATGCTCTCGATGACATCGAATACCCCGCCGACAAAGCGATAAACCGTGCAGCAGATCTCCTCGATGAAGTCCGCCTCTCCCATCGGATGATGCACATCGCCCGGGATCTTTCCGGGGGTGAAAAGCAACGGGTTGTCCTGGCAAGGCAGCTCGCCAAAGAGCCATTCCTCCTGTTTGCCGATGAGCCGACCGGCACACTCGATCCACAGACAGCCCACCTCGTCCATACCATGCTAACCGAGGCTGCGAGCGCAAATAACATGGGCATGGTGGTCACTTCCCACTTCCCGCAGGTAATCGAAGAAGTGACGGATCGGGCCCTTCTTCTTGAGAACGGCGCTATTGCCCATCTCGGAGACCCGAAAGAGGTCATCCGAAAATTCATGGAAGGTGTCGGGGATGACGAAGGACATAAAGCACCTGATATTGGGGAAAATATCCTCACTGCACGTGATGTTTACAAGCGATATGTCTCAGCCGACAGAGGTGTCATCAAAGCGGTGAACGGTGTCAGTTTTGATGTGTCAGAAAAGGAAATCTTTGGGATTATTGGAAAAAGTGGGGCAGGAAAGACCACTCTCTCACGGATAATCAGCGGTATTATTGAACCAACCTCCGGCGAGATGAATATCAGGATCGGTGATGATGTGGTCGACATGACAAAACCAGGTATCGAGTTCCGTGGGAGAGCAAAGGGATATATCGGCCTGCTCCACCAGGAATATGACCTCTACCCTCACCGGACTGTTCTTGACAACCTCACCGATGCAATCGGCCTGGAATTTCCAAAGGAACTTGCCATGCGAAAGGCAATCCTCACCCTAAAAATGGCGGGATTCGTTGAGGAGAAGAGCAGGGAGATCCTCGACCGCTACCCAGGGCAGCTCTCAGAAGGTGAGCGCCACAGAGTCGCCCTTGCACAGGTACTTATCAGGGAACCCAGATTGATTATCCTCGATGAACCCACCGGGACCATGGATCCCCTGACAAAGATCGATGTCAAACATTCCATCCTCCACGCAAGGGATGAGATGGACGAGACGTTCATCGTTGTCTCTCACGACATGGACTTCGTCAAGGATATCTGCGACCGGCTTGCCCTCATGAGGGGGGGTAAGATCATCCAGATTGGAAAAACGGATGAAGTCCTGTCCAGCCTCACCGAAGATGAACGCCAGGTCATGGGAAAAGCTTCTTCGGTATAATGTCACTCACGATACATCTCGATGGGAAGCCTTTCGAGATCGCAGAGGGGAAACTCCTTTCGGAGATCATACCGGATAAAGATCCACGCTGCTGTGTCGCCGTTATAAGGCCTGCAACCCGTGAATCCGCCAGCACCTCCAGTTTCCGGCTCGTTACCACGCAAGGGGAGATAACCATCGAACCAGTGGGAGGCGGACCGGAAATTTTTTCCAGGCTCACTTCCGAAAATCTGCTCACGATCCATTGGCATGACCGTTATTCATCCGCTTTTGGTCCTTTTGCAAGCACGATCAAGCCTGCGAGGAGCCCACACCTCTATGAGAGGGGAGAGGTTATTCTTGGGTGTGGAGGATACGATCCCAAGCATTCCTATATTATATTTTCAAAAATGAGGCATGCAGCTGACTTCGGAGCGGATGAGACAGGGGGGATTATCGGAAAGGTTGTCTCCGGGATCGGCGTTCTGGACCGTTGGAGGACCGGAGATGCTATCCAGAGGATCGAACAGGTGATCAGCTGGGCCGATACCAGCCGTTCATTCACGACAACCGATAAAAATCTTGTTCTCGAGGACGGCATGGAGATTATCACCCATGTCTTGATCAGGGCTGCAGGGTACGAAAACCGCCGTGTTGATACCACCACTGCCGGGAGCGTGGAACACCTGCTTCTCTCTTATGAAGAGCTCTTATTTCACGTGAGCCGGTCCGCAAGCACCCATATTGCAGATATCCGTAAAAGCGGTACGGATGTCCCTGAAGAGAACCGCCTTCCCAGACGGGAGGGGTCCGTAACGGCAAGGACAAAAGGGAGAGGGAGAGGTAGTATTTACATTTACACCACTGACATCCCTGCCTCAAATGCCCATACCATTGTCGGACAGGTAACCAGGGGCATCGAGCTTGTACGGCTTGCAAAGGATGGAGATGTATTCTGCCTGAAGATTGATCCCCCTCGTTTTGATCTCGTTGGTCTGTTGCTCCCTGCAGCAGAGCAGGCCGCATCGGCAAAGGGTATAAGGCTTATTGCTGACAGGCGGGAAGAGGAGCGGGTTGTGGTCGGCCAGACCCCGGAGACCACCCTTGAATGTCTTGCAGCCGGAGAAGTGCATCTCACGACAGTTCCCCTGTCGCAGGTTGTTGATATCTCCCTTGACGATCTACATTCCCCTGACTCCTGCACTGTCTTCAGAAGGCTCACAGGCCTTCACCTGCACCGCGTAGGAAGCCTCCCCCTCTTCTTCCATTTTGAGGATGTGTATCTCTTCAAACCAGCGGTACCCAAAGATGTGACCATCGTCCCTGAAAATGTTCCTTCTGACACCGTACCAGCAGGGACCCTCGCCATTACCAACGATTCCCGGAGGGGTTCGGGGCTGGTTGGAGTCAGAACGACGGACAATAGCGAATTCGGGCCCACATCGGAGCCCTTCGAAGGGACGAATATTATCGGAAAGGTCCTTGACCTTCATAAGCTGCGCGAATACAAGGAGACTGAAATTGTGTTTATCAGGGAGGCAGGGAGATGACTGAATATCAGCCAAAGTATGTCAATACCGTCACAAAATATGTATTTGTTGAATCGCCGGAGATGACCCCTGGTGACCTGGCCATCAGGGCTTACGAGATCTCCCAGGGAGTTATGATCAAGGAGACCTGTTTTGGTCTGCAGATTACTGGAAAGGAGGATGAGGTGAACGCAATTGTTGATCATCTCCGGAAATTCGATCCGGCCCACATCTTCGTGAAAGACCGGGGATTTCCGCCTGGCGATTCACGGCGGTGCAGGGCAAACCTCGGGGGTGCACGCCCTGGCTATTTCGGCCATGAATTTGAGATCTCGATCAGTCGGTTCATATCAAAAGGGCTGGTTGAGTTGCCAAAGAGGGATGCCCTTGCCGAACCAAAGCCACCTGCACCCGACGGAAGTGCAAAGCTCGATGCGAAGAAACTCCGGAAGATCATCGAATCAGTGGAGACCTGATCATGGTAAAAGTATTTATTTATCCTACGACGAGTCTCATCCTTTCCGATCTCGTGGCGCGGTTTGGGCACACTCCACTCTCCGCCGCACTCCAGATAAGGGAACACATCCAGACCCCGGGGCTTGAATCCCCCCCGCTCCAGATCACTCCGGAAGATCCCAAGAAGGGGCTGAAGTGGGCGGCTGTCGAAGTTCCTTCCGGGGTAAGGGGGAGGATGTCGTTGTACGGGCCGATGCTTGAACAGGCAGAGGCCGCGATCATCATCCACGATGCGGATTTCTCTTTCGGATGTATGGGGTGTGCAAGAACAAACGAGCTGATTCAGTTTCTCCTGCGAAAAAGGGGTATCCCAGTCCTTGATCTCCGATACCCAAGGACGGAAGAAGAGGGTATCGAATTTGTTGCGGCGGTAAAAAAATTTCTCAATGAACTGGCCGGAGGTGGTGCATGAACCTTGTCAGGATAGCACAGCTCTCATGCGGGCCGGAGTACTCAGGGGTCCAGAGAGAGATCAACGTGGCGGCCAGATCTGTCGATGCAGAGATCTTTTTCCCGGACATCAGGCTTGCAGATATCAGGGAGGGTTTCGACCTTTTCGGCCTCGATGTCCGAAGTCCTGATTTGAAACTGGCGATTGCCCGGGCACGGGCACTGGTTGAAGGGAAGATTGAGGCTGACGCTGTGTTTATTGCAACATGTTTCCGGTGTGCTGAAGCTGCGATAGTGAGAAATGAACTCCGCCGGTACATCCATGAAAATTCCCGCCTTCCGGTTGTCAGCTACTCATTTACTGAGCGTACCACTGCAGGGACACTCCTCACCAGGATGGAAGCACTTACAACAATTGCGAGGAGAAGGGCGCTACTTGCCCGAGAAGTCCAAGAAGGACTGACGCTTGGTGTTGATTCCGGCTCAAGCACAACGAAAGCGGTGATCATGCGCGATAACCAAATCATCGGTACGGGGTGGCTTCCCACGACTGCAGTACTGAAAAGTGCCGAGGACGCCGTCGATATCGCTCTGAAGGAGGCTGGGGTGAGACGGGAGGAGATACAAGCCATCGGAACAACCGGATACGGACGCTTCCTCGTTGGAGAGAAGATGCATGCCGATCTCATCCAGGAAGAACTCACGATCAACTCCAAGGGAGCCGTCTACCTCGCCGACAGGCAGCATGGCCCATCAACCGTGATAGATATCGGAGGGATGGACAACAAGGCAATCAGCGTGCAGGATGGGATACCGGGAACATTCACGATGGGTGGGATCTGCGCCGGGGCAAGTGGCAGGTTCCTCGAGATGACCGCCAAGCGACTTGGGGTTGATATCACCGAGCTCGGCCCCCTTGCCCTTCGTGGCATGGGCAGGGAGGTCCCGATGAACAGCTACTGTATTGTGTTCGGCACCCAGAGTCTGGTGAATGCCCTCGCAGCAGGCAGTTCTCCGGAGGATGTTGCCGCAGCTGCATGCCATAGCGTCGCAGAGCAGGTATTCGAACAACAGCTCCAGGAGGTCGACATCAAAGAACCGGTGATCATGGTGGGAGGGACATCACTCATCCAGGGGCTGGTGAAAGCCATGGGTGACCTGCTCCAGGTTGAGGTGGTTGTCCCCCACCACTCCCAGTATATCGGGGCTGTGGGGTCTGCACTCCTTGCATCAGGGTTTATCAAGGGATCGTAAGAATGGATGCGATCGAATATTTCGAGGTGGAGAGCCCCGAAGACGCAGGTCGTGAGTATTATCGCCGTATCGCAGATGTGGTGCTCCTTGACCACAACCTTCTCCGGGTTATAAAAAAACTACATATCTCCATCGATCCGCGGATCCCCCTCTTCATCGCGGTGGGGGTGACCAAAAAAATCCCGCGGGTGATTAAGGTAGGGGATATTGCTGATGTGAACGTCCAGGAGAGGAAGGTGACACTCTCGATAGGGGATGAGACATACCTTGCACCGCTCCTGAAGATACTCTGGGCAGAGTACGGTGGAGACAAGGTGGTACAGCCTGACAGGTTCACGGTTATCCTCAATATAGAGGGGGCAGATGGTCGCCAGATTGAGGAGATACCCGTCATCGATCCAAGCGAAGCGCTCTACAAGGACCTGATCTACGCGTTGCTGGTTATCCAGCCCGAAGGGTTCAAGGTACGGCGGCAATACTATGGCAAAGAGAAGTTTTACCTCGTGGCAAGCGAGAATACCCTCCCTGAAAACTTCGAGGAGCTGGTGAAGGAAAAATTTGCACTGATGGGGGAGACCTTGTGAACCTTGTACCGGTAACCTACAAAGGGGGGATCTACCGCCATGACGAGATCATGGACCTGATCGAAGACCTTGGTGGATACATCATCCAGAAACATGTCCTTGCCCAGGAAGTAGTCCTTCAGGCGCTTGTTCCACGGGAAGATATCGGACTCATCGCACGGATAGGAAAGCCGCTTACCGGGGAGATCACCCCTTCACCGCTTGTTGGGACCGAGATCGCAGTAGTCACGATGAGCCTCGAGATCCATCACCTCCCCCACGCCTCCTGTGATGTCGCTGAATATGTGCGGCGGATGGGTGCAAAGACCAACATGGTCGGGCTTGCACGAGGCTTCGGGAAAAGGATTGCACAACTGAACGATGAGGAGCGGGACGTCATCAATGAGCACGACCTTGCTGTCTACCTCCTCGGTGACTTCGAGACATGTATTGAACATAAGTTCCCCATCCTCCGGAGAGGTATCCATGTACCCATCATAGTGCTCGGCGGACCGTCCACCGAGACACTGATGAGGATCATCGATCCGCCTGTAGACGGATATGTCGGGAATGTCGGCCGTTTCATGCACAGGACGAAGGAATCAGAGGAACTCGATATGCTCGATCAGGTCGTGACCGAGATCACACGAGTACTCGACAAGAAGAGGGAAGCGATTGCCAAGGATCCGCCATCAGTGTCACCCGCCCGACTGATGGACATCATCAGCAGTCAGGTCGATGAGATCCATGAAGTCCTCTCACCAACTCCCATCACTGTGCAGATGACAGGTCTTCGGGTGAAATTGCCGTATGATCGATTCGCCCCCCTGTTGAAAGAGATCGTTATTGAAGAAGGGATCACAATCGGCGAGGTTGCAGAGATTCTCCCCTCAAGGATGCGTGACTATATTCTACTACGGATAAAGCCATTCTCTGAAACAAATATCATGGTCTGATTGTGGGTATTGAGAGGGAGTTCTACCTCATCCTTCTCTGGTAGATCAGGATTAGGTTGATTTTTTTCTGTCTGATTGACCATTTTCACCAGAGGACTTGAGAGAAAACTCTGAAAATATGCCATTTTCGCAGTTCCACAATCGATTTTAAAAAAAATTAAATCCCATTTAAAATCTACAAAGAATGAGAAATTTGATGTATCACACGCAATCGCATTGTGGGGGACACCGCAGCAGCGGGAGATAAGGCCGAAGGCGCAACCCCCAGGAGGGATATGATAGACGTGAGATCCTTTATGAGGGCAAAAAATGATGGATGAAATGCCACCAGGTCCTCTTCCGATCAACTTCGGAATACTCCATTGAGATTTCACGAAAATACCGACAGAAGATACTCCTTCTTCCCTGATTGACCGGGTAAAAAAATGAAAGGGTCTATTGTGCCATGACCCCGGCAATCTTGAAATACTGGTAGTTGGTTGCCGGAACAGGATCCGCCTGGAAATGCCAGGTCTGGCCTGCGCCGAAATACTCTACATGGGCATGAGCATTTCCGAGCAGGTTCCCACTGGTATCATAGAGATTGAAAGTAACCTGGAGATAAGAGAGGGAACCTGGCCCTTCATTCTTCATCCTGCCGTAAATGATGATATTTCCTGATGCATCCTTCCGGGAGTTTGATTCAATCACAGTGAGACGGTGCTCAGGAGGTGTTGAATACGGCACATAGCCGTATGATCGTTCGATATACCCGGACGTTGCCAGTTCAGCGGGTCCGTTGCGCAAGGTCTGGGCAGAGGTCTGTTCAGCTGATACCGTCGGAGTGGGGGTAGGCATTACTGTCAGCTGTTCACCAGGAATTTCTGAGGGGCCGGGTTCAAACGGCCCAACACAGCCCGCAAAAAGAAGAAGCGCTACCACGAGCAGAATTCCGGGCACGATCTTCCATGTACTACGGGGGAGAGGGATGATGGAATTACTCATGGATTCCCTGTGGATTTTTCAGGGATAAGTACCTTTTGAGGGAGAGATATTCCCCGGAACCACAACAACTGTCAGGGGAATCCTGACGGTGTGGTTCTGATCCCTCAGCTGCCTGAAGCATCAGAGGGACTATCCACCCCCAAAACCATTTACCCGGGAAAAGGTGGAATCACATCATCGGGTGCGCTGCTCCCGATAATCTCATCCAGAATAGTAAAAACCGGAACAAGGAGATCGGGAATCGCTGTATCTTCCGTTGTAACGGTCTTTCCCCCAAAGGTAAGGGAGTACCTGAAGTAATCAGCACCGTTCTGCGTTGCGGGATATTGTTCGTTTAATAGTGCGAAATCTGTTGTATCCAGCAAAATTTCAAGTTCGGACAGTGTTCCCGGATCGATCGTTATGGTTCGTTCAGACTCCTTGCGTTGTACCGATGCGGTTCCATTGGAATAAATTGTCAGGTGATCATCGAATCCGGCAAATCCTCCTGTACGGGAATATTCGATAAAGGATCCCGATTCCTGAGACAGATCCTGCTTTTCTGCTGAAAAGACCAGGAGCTCCCGGCCCATTCCATCGAGGAGATGAAGATGTCCCGCACTGAAAGAGAATGCAGCCGCCATACCGAGGAGATCAAAATAAGCGCTCTCCTGCTCCATGCAGCCCTCGGGTATTGAGCAGTACATTTTTGTGGATCCGATTGGTCCTACTGCAATCGTAGTCCCCGTCAGCTTATACGATCCAAAGTAATGATTACACCCTGAAGTTCCTGTTATCGTCCCATCATCACCGAATTCAGCTGAGATGCTTGTTCCCGGTAAAACCGGCCGGAGGGATTCTCCATCGCTATACGAGTTAAGGTACCAGAAGCCGGTTATCGTTCCGAAGGGCTGGTCAACAGGGGCAATAGATGCAAGCTGCACAGGAATCCCCCACATTGCACAGGTGGCGGCATCCCGCTCTTCGTACGCGGTAAATACTACCCGCATGCCATCAATCCGATACTCTTCAGGGAGGTTCAGGGGAAGGTAGTGATCCTCTGCATCGGTTACTATCCCGAAAAATCCCCCCTCAAGATCGACAAAGGTGACCGTTCCCGATGAAGTAAACGTGTCCCCAGTCTTATCGATGCTGATCAGGTGGAGCCGGGTCCCCCACATCAATACCCCCTGGGATGATTCAGTGGCAATACCTCTGAAGGTAACACGAATCCCGTCAACTGCCAGAGACCGGGGGAGGTTATCCGGCAGGTACTGATCACCTGCTCCCGTGACAATCCCAAAGAATCCCTCTCCTTCCAGGCTGATGAGTCGGATGATACCTTCCCCCGTTATCCAAGTGGGTACCGGTTGCATCCTGCCCGCATAACTGGTGTGGTTCATACGGTCATGCACAGCAGAGGTCATGTTGAATCTCCGATCTGGCAGGTGAGATCTCCAGAGAGTTCCGCGGTCAGGATCTGAGGGCATCCTTGCATTTTCACCATCGGAGTCTATTGAGCGAAGGGCTGGCTTCTGCATAGAAAATCCGTTTGGTACTGATTCTGAGCTTGGGAACGCTCCGCAGGTTCCTGTATTCCCTGGTAAAGGCTGCTTATACCAGATTCCTGATACTGGCGCAATACCACCATTCTGCCTGTTCTCCAAGGTGGGAGCAGCAGTTCCTGGTGAAAAAATCGATGCCAGGACCACCCCCATCAGCATTACCGACAAGAATCTGAAGAAATATTTCCTGTCTGTCATATGTTCACCTCATTATTCTCCATTGCTGGATTATCTGGATACTGGAACATATTTTGTTAAATACTTCCTCTAAAGTGCGAATAGTTTCGCAGTATCCGGCCGGCTCCCGCTTCCCCATTCTTAATGTCGGACAGAAGCGATAGGATCTATCACATGTCTGACCTGTCTGACTTTGAGGCTACCCTGAAACATATCATAGAGCTGGGTGGAGAAGAGACCGCTACGAAATGGATGGAGAACATCGAGGCTGAGTATGGTCGTGCCCCACTCATCTTCAAGAGAATGGCTGAGCGCCCAGAGGTCCTCATCTCGCACCTGCTCTATAAAAGTACGGTGACAGGAACCAGTGCTCTGGAGCCAAAGTACGTGGAGCTGATCAGTATGGCAGTCGGAGCTGCCCTCAAGTGCCAGCATTGCACCAGTTACCACTTACAGGCTGCCGCGAAGAAAGGAGCAACGAGAGAGGAGATTCTCGAGGTTATCCTCATTGCCGGGCTTATCTCCAATTCATCCGTCCTTGCAAATGCCTACCGGATTTTTGATGAGAAGATGGCAAAATGCATCCCCTGCGAGAGTGCCGGGGTAGCGCCATAATATCGGTATCTGTCATCGGATTATGCCATTTTTCTCCTCTTATTCCTCTTTCGATGATGCCCTGGTAAACCTGGAATAAGACGGTCTGGTCCATCGCCCATGAGATCAGCTCTCCCTGCCACAGAAAGACCCTCCCGGACCAGTTCATGGTTGGCCTTATCTCGATACTGGAGCAGAGCCCGCTGGATACGTTTCTCCCGGTCCTTTGGCACATGCACCGGCTCAAGGGTGCAGGGGTCAAGGCCGGTATAATACATACAGGTGGAAACGGTCATAGGAGTGGGAGTAAAATCCTGCACCTGTTCAGTGTAAAGGTGATTGTCACGGATGTACTCGGCAAGTTCTATCATGTCCGCAATGGTGCAGCCCGGATGCCCTGACATGAAATAGGGGACCAGGTACTGCTTTTTCTTCTTTCCCTGCTGTTGCTCTTCGAACCTCTGCCGGAATGAATCGAAATCCTCCCGGCCGGGTTTTCCCATCAGTTTTGTAACATGCGGGGAGATATGCTCAGGCGCAACCTTGAGATGGCCTGAGACATGCCAGGTGCAGAGCGCTCCGAGATACCCTGCTTCATCGGTTCCAATCAGATCATACCGTATCCCGGAGCTGACAAAGACTCGTTTCACCCCCTGAATCTGCCGCAGAGTCTCCAGCAGGGTGACCTGGGGTTCATGAGAGGTGGCAAGGTTCGGACAGTCAGGACGGCAGACGCGATCCGGGCAGGTACCCCGGCTTTCCCAATGGTTGCAGAACATCCCGTACATGTTTGCTGTCGGCCCGCCAACATCCTGGACAATTCCCCTGAACTCCGGATGTGTTGTCAATCTCCTGACTTCCCGGGCGATCGATGAGACACTCCTGCTCTGGATGATACATCCCTGGTGGTGGGAGATCGCACAGAACGAACAGTTCCCAAAACAGCCCCGGTGACTCACGATGGAAAACCTGACCGGTTCGAGGGCAGGGATGGGTTCTCGGTAATGAGGATGAGCGCTCCTGGAAAAGGGGAGTTCGTACAGCCAGTCGAGTTCATCGGTCGACAAGGGGCGCGACGGAGGATTCTGAATGATTTGCACTTTCGGATGTGCCTGGATTACCCTTCTTCCCCGATATGGGTCCTGTTCGGCATGAATCATGCCAAATGCGCGGGCGTACGCACGCTTATCTGAAGAGACATCGCTGAACGAAGGAACAATGACCGGATCATGAAAAGAATCGTCCGGGGGGGAATGAATTCCCTTTTTTATAACGGTCCCGGGAATGGTTGTAATTTCATGAATATCTTCTCCGGATGAGAGCCGGTCTGCAATCATAAAAAGAGGGAGCTCGCCCATGCCAAAGACCAGGAGATCTGCGGGTGCATCGGCTAGAAGGGATTGTCGAACACGGTCGGACCAGTAATCGTAATGTGCAAAACGCCTCAGACTGGCTTCTATTCCCCCGATGACCAGGGGGGTCTCCGGAAAGAGGCTGTGAAGCCGGTCTGCATACACGAGTGAAGGCCGGTCAGGACGGCGGCGCCTCCCTCCCGGGGAGTATGCATCGGTGGAACGAAGGCGTTTCCGTGCGGTGTAGTGGCTCACCATCGAGTCGATGTTCCCGGCAGAGATGGCAAAGAAAAGGCGTGGTGTTCCAAGCTTGAGAAAGTCACGAGGCTGCTGCCAGTCCGGCTGGGCGATGATCCCGACCGAGAAGCCCTTTTCCCAGAGGGCACGCGAGAGAAGGGCGGTCGCAAACGAGGGGTGGTCAACGTATGCATCCCCCGATACAAAAATGATATCAAAGGTGTCGATACCAAGCCTCCCTGCCTCGCCCATCGACAGGGGGATGAAGTCCGGCTGATCAGTCTTGCAACGAATCACTTGCCAGGATCTCCGAAAAAGGGAAGTTCCATCCCTGTCACCCTATCCCTCTTCCGGCTGACTGTACTTCCCAGTATCTCAATGATCAACACCTCAACAATGATATACACCGTAGCCTGTTCCCGGAGGCACCCGGTCATTACCTCCCGGTTCTTTCCGACCGATGCATGGTAATGAAGATGGGCTCGCTCCGGTCCTGGTGTTATCGAGGCGTACCCAAACACCTCCCAGCCATTCTGATAGGTCTCGAATGAAGGATCGGGGGGGAGGACCAGTTCTTTTGGCCCGGTGACAATTCTCCCTCCTTTTAAAGCACCGATGAACTGGGCAAAACCGCACCGGATCTCCTTCTCCCTGACAAACACCTGGAGGGTGTCAAGAAGATCCTCCCCATCGTCTATTCGGACCTGAAACACCCTGCCCAGCTCCCCTTCAGTATACTGCATGATAGCTCCCCATAAGGTACCTGTACAGTGCCCTGCCGGAATAAACATGTCATTCATGGAGGTCGGGTACCAGTATGCTCTGCCAACGGATATACCCAAATCCGCCAACAGAATAGCGGGGCAAAGGGAACCGCACCTGTTACCTCCCCCCGACGCCACCACCCCCAAAGCCTCCTCCGCCGCCAAAACTGCCGCCGCCAAAACCACCGGAACTCCCCCCACCACCTCTTGAGGGGGGTGAAAAGTAAAGGACTGGGAGAAATGCACTCCTTGCCCCGGTAGCTGGCGCTATCGTTTCTGGGATCGAAATATTCAGCTCTTTCATTGCTTTCTCGACACGGTCCCCGACACCAAGAGCCGTTCCATATACCAGCCATGTCCCCCACATAGAGATATCAGCAGGAGCGTATTTTCTGAGCATTGCGAGATCCGATAAAAATTTTGCAAACGCATCCCATTCGAGCTTTTCCTTGTAGGAATCACCCTTCCAGTACCCGAAAAGGGTCGATGGAAATGCCAGTGCCACCCCGGACTGGACAATGACCGACCCAAAAAGGATGATCGCAGGGATGATCAGGTAGGCAAGGATTCCTGCAATAAGGATCAGTATAAATGACAGGACACAGAAGACGATCCCTGCAAAGAGGGCGGGGAAGATGTGCTCTCTCCCGTCCACGACATAATGTGAGATCAAGGATGGATCCGATCGCCTTACGAGAGCTGCCAGATTCTTCTGGTATTTCAGCATCTTTCGTTCGGCTGCCTGGTCGCTCTTTGCCTTCGATGCCAGGATCTCGAGATTCGCCGAGTTCACGATGCCATCCGATGCGATCTCCCCAAGAAACGTCAGGACGCTCTGTTCGTAAGGATCTTCTGACTCTTTTGCGTGTAAGGATACCCGGACGTTCCCCCAGCCGTCCTCTATTATCGTGATCATTTTTTTCCTGTGCATATCGATGAGGGTCGCATAATAGCCATCCTCGTCGAAAACCGTGGCATCGCCTTTGAAGAGGAGATTCACTTCCCATGGCTTCATGGTGGGATTGGGGATGGTACTCAGGTATTCCGGGACGGTGAACTCCTGCTCCCTCCCGTATCGATAGTATACATAAAGGAGGAAGAAGGGTGTGATGATTGCTCCCGCAAATCCGAGAATGAGGAGGAGTTTTGCTAAGAGGATGGGAAGGATGGCATACCAGGGATTGGCATCCGCGGTTCTCTCTACAACATCCTCGGTGAACACAGGGAATCCCGGGATCGATTCGAGCGCGTCCATCGAAAGGAGCATCTCGACTCCTATCACTTCATCCGCAGGAACGCTTCCGGATATAACGATCCACGCTCCATCCTCCCTGACCGTGAGAGAGGGGGGATGGGGGTATACGCTCTCGACCAGGTCAGACGGAACCCGGATGGTGACCTCACGGAAGGAGATGTGCTGATCGCCAACCAGTTTGAGGTTGAGATGGGCAGATGACGTATCATATTCCAGGGGCGGGTGAAGCAAGTAGCTGTAGTTCACCTCATAGATGCCCGTAGAGAAATAGGAAGGTTCGAAGATGCCCACTTCGTTTCTTTCGGCAAGGTATCCGATAAATTCGGTATACCCCTCGAAATCCCCGTTGTAAATACTGACCATGCCGTCGTATTCTTTGACGTATCCGATTGCTGGAGGCGGGACCTCCATCCCTTTCAGCTCAATGAAAGGAACATTGAGTGGTCCGAGAGCGAGCGGATCATCCCAGTAACGGTAGAGCATCCGGTACTGTCCGGGAGCCTCCACTTCATAGAGGTAGGTCTCGTTGAAAGTGCCATCACGGTACAGCGTAGCCTGGTAATCGGCAATGACCAGATCGCCTTCAGTCACCATCGGGACGGCCAGGGCAAGGATACAGGCTCCTACCACAATGCCGAATGCGACCGCAATGAGGATTGCAATCTGTCGTTTCTCGTCCAAAGGGATTCCTCGCTCTCTAGAACTCGATCTTTGGCGGGGTCGCTATTGCCTCTTCAAACTCGAGGTAGGCGAGTTTTCCGAGACCGAGGATGCGTGCGATGAAGTTGGAGGGGATGACATCCACCAGGGTATTGTACTGCTGCGAGATGTTGTTGTAGGTGTATCGCTGCCGCGCTATCTCCTCTTCCACCTCCCGTACTGCGTCCATCAGGTTCATCACGGTCGTGCTGGTCTTGAGATCCGGATAATTCTCAGCTACAGCAAAGAGCCTCCCGAGAACGGATCGCGACTCGCGTTCGATCTCGTTGAGATCACCTGGACCTGCACTCCCGACCCGCGCCCGCATGGCAGTGACCTTTTCAAAGACCTCCCGTTCAAACTGTGCATAGCTCTTCACCGAGCCCAGCAGCTGCTCGATCATATCCAGCCGTTTCTTCATCGCAACCCTGATCTGGCCAAGCGTGGCCTCCGACGAATTTTTCAGGCTGAAAAACCGGTTGTAAATCCCGATAAAGTAGAGGACAAAACCGATCAGGAGGACGAGAATCAGCCCTCCGATGATCCATGGAGTGAGACTTTCCCATGCCATTCTATCGATTATAGAGATGAGCAATCAGTGTTTAAAGTATTGTGTGGAAAAAGGGACCATGCCGTTATTCAAGGACGATCGTCCCTGCTACCCGTAGTTTTCCTCCCTCCAGGTAGTGCAGGATCACACGTGCCCCCGGCCGGTAGACAAGCTCGGACTCCGTACGCAGCGTGATAACTGGTTTTTTCCAGTCGCCCGAATTGTCTACAAATGCGATCCTTGCAGGGATGAACTGCATCCAAAGTCCGGCATGGAGCACCATCCCCTCTTTGAGCGGTGAAGGCCAGTATCTGACAAGGTTTGCCCTGCCGTTGATCAGAGAAGAAGAGGTGATATCAGTGCTTGCAGAAAGGACATATCCGCGGTCCAGATCCTCTGTCTCTATCCCTTTTAAGGCAAGACCGACCCGATCACCAGGGATCGCATATTCCGCATCATCATCATGCTTCTGGATGGAACGGACGAGGGCGGTTTTTTTTGTCGGGTGAACCCTAAGTGTTTCATGGCGGCAGATACGCCCGCCGATTACCTCTCCAAGGACAACCACTCCAATACCTTTCACATTGAAGAAGTGATCGACCGGGACTGCACCATGGTCCCTGATCTGATCAGGTTCTTTCACTGCTTCGATTTCGGCAATGAGTTCTTCCCGTATCCTCATCCGGTCATCAGGCAACAGGCGGTAGTGTTCGACAACAGTTCCCTGGATCAGCGGAGCAATCTGTTCGGGCGTAATATAATTCCGGAGGACAAGGATACCTTCCCGTATGCCCGCACAATCCAGCATGATCAGACATTCTCCAAATGCAGCATTGATCTCGTCAACGACAAGAATTGCCCGTGCGGCCATGCTGACCGAGAAGAAGAGGGAGGCGAGCCGTTCCGGATATCGTGCTGGTTCGAGAAACGTGATGGTGTTGTCGCCTTTTTTCAGGTTGTAAAAGGTGATGTCGGAACTGGTTCCTTTCTTTCCGAGGTCTTGGGCATACCCTTCCGGACCAATAACCGCTACATTGAGATTGGACATCTCCTAACTTATCTGACCGCTCATAATATCAGCATTTATGTGCAGCCTGAAATCCTCCCGGAAAAAGAAGCGCAGCTACCAACCCTTCCTCCGAATGAACAACGGTTGAGGAATGCTCGAGCATGAGGTTCACATCCTCATGATACCCAGCTTTACGAAAATCGGTCCGGAGTGAGATAACGGGGATCCCTTTCGAAAATGCATACCCTATCTCCCACGCGGTACCAGAATCTGCATCCGGTCCGTCAATGATCGCGACCACAACATCGGAGCTGTCAAGAGCGGCAAGATTCTGCCCGAATATGGCCTTGTGTGCATCCCTCTCCCTTTTATGTGAATCATCCCCTGAATCCTGCGGGAGGTAGACTTCATAACAATTCCTACGGAGCAGATCTGCAAGCTGAATGTTATACCTCCGTTCTGCCAAAGAGAACAACGGGGCTGCAAGATATACACGGTACCGGGAAAAATCTGATACGTCTATTGCAGGGAGATCGGGGAACCGGGAGAGAAATGCACCCCTCTCCCGTCTCCTGGCATCCGGGGATCCGCGGGGGCCGTACCAGGTCGTATTCACCCCACATGCTGGAGAGGAGTTGACCCCCACGATGCAGAGGGGAGGGCCTCGTTTCGATATAATTTCCCTGACCTTCTCTTCGAGCAAATCAAGAAGATCAGCAAATTCTTTTGTATCCAGACGGTCAAGAAACACCCCTGGTTCACGGTCATAGCCGAGATAGAGAGTCTCAGGGCAGGGGAGGGGTACTACCTCAATACCATACTGATAACATCTTTGGATGGCACGGGAGAACCATTCCAGGTCCTTGTCTCGGGTGATCCCTTTCGCACGCAGTTGTGGGTGAAGAATGCAAGGAGAGACCATTACGTACATTGATACCATGTGGGGATGGAAAGATGATAGATGATCCCACTCTACGCCTTCCGGGACAACAGCTGCGATCCAAAAAAATGCACCGTGAAACGGCTGGAACGTTCAGGCCTGGTACGGGTACTCTCCAAAATCTCACACATACCGAGAAACACCATCCTTCTTGATCCCACTGCACCCCAGGCACTTTCACCTGCTGATCGTCCCGCCCGATCGCTGACTGCTCTTGATTGTTCATGGGAGGTGCTCGATACAGGCGCGGTCAGTTCCTGGAGAAAGAGGCGTGCCCTCCCATTCCTCGTGGCAGCAAACCCGGTAAATTTCGGAAGGCCGTATCGTCTCACTTCGGTCGAGGCATTTGGAGCCGCCCTTTTCATCCTCGGGGAGCGCGAGCAGGCCAGGGTGGTACTTGAAAGCCAGAACTGGGGGCCTCGTTTTCTCGAATTGAATGACGAACCGCTCTCTTTATATGCAAGGGCGGGTGATAGTACCGAGATAATCGCGATACAGAAGATGTTTCTTTAATCCTCTTCCAACCGGCAATCGTATCGCACCTCTCAACCGGGTTCACTTCATGTGATACCCAGAATGTGTATACAATAATTTACGGAAAAAACCTGATCGTAGTCAGGTAAGATAGGAGTAGCCCCTAGAATTATTCGGACTTACCATTGGCACTCGGGATTGAAAAGGTAGTATTGCAACCTGTAAAGTCAGTCGTTAAGCTTTTGGAACCACATGATAAGGGGGAATGGGTGATACCACATCACGGGAAATCAGGGAACATCCATAGATCCCTCCCCTGTTGTTATCAGGCATAGGATAGCGGAGTGTCTTGCTGCAGGATGAGAATTTTTCCATCTGTTCCCTGAAGTCCGACCGTTCGCACCTTTACCGGCAGTACCCTGTGCGTGGTCAGGGGCATAAGGTGAACGATAAGATTCTTGTTCTCCGGTTTGGCATCATACTCCCCAAGGATCTGCTGTTCGAAGCCAGGGAAAAAGATCGATACATGAGCCCCGAGGACAAACTCCCGCTCACCTTCAACGATTTTGATAAAATTTTCATTTGCCCACCGGACGATGCCTGATGAATCGAGAACAAGAATTGCTTCATCAACGAGATTGAGGATGGACTCAAGTTCCTCTCTTGCTATCGATTCTTCCTGCATCTTATTCCCTTCACCCAGGAATGGCATCGTACCGATCGGCTCCCTCGTTTCGGCATTTTTAAGGGACTCGCGGGCACGTTTCCATGCCGAGATGTCCCGGATCGATTCAATTGCGCCGATACGGTGCCCTTCGTTATCGACAAGCGCTGATGCTTTGCCCCAGAGAAATGATCCCTTTCCTCCATTTATATTAGGGATAAAAGCCTCAACATAGATGCTGTCACCGAATCTCCGGACCGAGGGGTAATTTCGTGCAATCTCATGGGGTGGCAGATCCAGAAGGTCGACAAGGACCGGGCGTGATCCTTTCAAAAATGAGAATGCTTTCTGGAAATCCTCTCGGCCCAGCACTTCCTCTCGTTTTACTCCTGAAAGCAGCTCGAGTGCTCGGTTCCATGCAATGATCCGGTGATTCCGGTCGATGATGAAGGTAGGATCAGGCATAAATTCGATTGTCTCCTCGAGCTTCTGCCGGGAACTCCTGAGGGCAGTTTCTGCCTCTTTATGGTCAGTAATATTGACGAAGGAAGCGAGCATGTACAGGAGAATCCCTTCTCCATTTACCGTTGTCCGGATCGATCCCTCAAGATACATCATGCTTCCATCCTTCTTTCTCACCACCATCTCACCTTTCCATCTCCCTTCATCTGACAGGGACCTCTCTACCTCATCGAGAGGTGGAGAGACCGCTTCGAATTGAGCGAAAATATCCCGTGGCTGCTTGCCCCGTATTTCATTCATGGGGAAGCCGAATTCTTCGATGAACGAATCATTCGCATAGATTAACCGCTGGTTTGCATCAAAGATTGCTATCGGGTTGATGGTGGTCGCAATCGCGGTATTCTTGAGCTGAATTTCTTCCTGTGCTTTTTTAAGGTCGGTCACATCTGCGAACGATGCCATCATGCAGAATGGGATCCCCAAGGTGTCTTTTACCAGCCAAGCAGACAGGAACGCATAAAAAGGGGTACCGTCTCTTCTTCGGGGGGTAACCTCTCCAGACCAACTCCCTTTCATCATGAGAGAATCAATAACAGTGGTGATAATAGCAGCCTCTTGTAGGTCACCATGGGAAAATGCTTGAATCGGATGTCCAATAACTTCTGCATCATTCTGATAACCGAACATACTTTGATATGCCTTGTTGGCGTAGGTAAGTACTCCGTTAAGGTTGGCTAATGCAATGCCATTCACTGATGTGCTCAGTGCAAGGTCTTTTACCACCAGCGCTTCTTCTGCTTTCTTCCTCTCGGTGATATCCCTCCCGACTCCCTGATATTCGATAAGAGTTCCCTCGGTATTGAATATGGCACGGTTCGTCCATTGGAGCCACCGTTGCGTACCGTCCGGAAATAACACCCGGTTTTCGACGGTATCAACAGGCTTCTCGAATGAGAGTCCCTCGATGCAGGTAATGACCCGTGCTCTGTCATCAGGATGAATAAATTCAAGAAATTTTTTCCCGTTAAAATCCTCATTTGTGATCCCATAATACTGTAATGCTGCCTTGTTTACAAACAATATCCTGAGATCTTTATCGAAACGCCCGACCAGTTCGGTCTGGTCCTCAACGATAGCCCGGAACTTTGCTTCACTCAGTTTAAGGCGGTCCTCAAACTGCTTTTTTTCAGTAATGTCCTCAAAAATTAGCGTTGATCCCCTGGTCGCATCATCAAAAACACTCGGAACCGCTTTTATCCGGAGATAGCAGGTCTGGCCGTCCCTGGCATATGACGTCTCTGTTATTATTTCTCCTGAATCAAACGCATCCCTTGCGAGATCTTCGATCTTTGCAGATCCAAGGCTGTTTACGGGGCAGGAACCGATAGGGCTACCAATGGTGTCTTCTTTTTTTAATCCAAAAAAAGAGAGGAAATTTTCATTGGTCTCAACGACTTTGAATTCACTGTCCAGGACAAGGATGAGTTCGTTAGCGAACTTCAGCATCGATGATATTGGCACCCTGTGGGAGAGATAGTATACCTTTGCATTCCCATACATCCTCATCTCCACCTGTCCGGTGATAAGGAGGATCTCCAGGTATTTTGCCACCGAATTTCGGTTAATCTTCAGATTATGAGAAATATCTGATATCGTGAGGCCTTTAGGCCTGGCCTTGAGCAATTTTTTAATCCGGGTGATCTTCTCCTGGTCGAGGATCATGGCAATCGATCATGTCATTTCGGGCAAATTAAAGATTTGCAAGGCACTTGTTTTTACACCGTGTGCATTTCAATCAAAACCTTCAAGCACTCCAAGGGAGGTATACATCATAGGGGTGTATTGAACCTTTTTCGCTTTGCGATCTTTGAAAGGGGGCTGAAGGGGATATGACAACGCCTGGGAAGAAGCGATCGTTTTCGTTTTACCTGCTTGTATTCTTACTTATCATTATCTCAGTCATCGTCGCGGTAATCACCATCGGCGACCTAGTTTTGGTGAACGAAAATTTCCAGGATCATGCAGAACTGCTAAGAAATGAGACCGAGCAGAATCTGATTGAGTCTGTTGCAACCATCGACAATGGCCTTAAGCTCTTTGATAATACCCTGAACAAAAGAATGGAGCAGGGCTTTGTCATTTTTCACCGTGGATATCGTGAAGCGGGGGGTGATCCATCACGGATGAATCTCGCCCACCTTAAAAAGGAGATGGGGGGCGAGATGGATCTGTATATCATCAATGGATCGGGAGTGGTGGAATACACCACCTATACCCCTGAACTTGGCCTGAACTTCCAGGAAATGATCCCCTATTTCTATGAATACCTGATGGAGATCAAGGCAAAACCTGGTTTCTATCCCGATCGGGTTGTTCAGGAGAGTGCCACAGGAAATTTGAAAAAATTTGCCTATTCCCCTACTGAAGATCACGAATATATCCTCGAGCTCGGCTTGTCAGCTGAATCGTTCAAGTCAGAGAGGAATACCCTCAAGTACACTGATATGATCGAGTCAGTCCGTCAAAGGAGCCCCTATATCAGCGATCTCAGGATATTCACTACGGCAAAAAGGCAGGTAGGAAACAAGTCCTTCAAGCCCGACGCAGAAATGAATGCGATCCTTGACCAGGTTCTGGCCACACGTCAGGGTCTTGTCATCCCTGACAATGATCCCCGTTTGACAACAAAATACCTCTTCATCGACCTCAAGGATGAGGACTACGCTGCCGACATGAGTCTTATCGTCGAGATTATCTATGATGATGCACTGATTTTCCAGTCTCAACAACAATTGATCGCTTTTCATCTCCTTGTTGCAGGATTTGGCCTCATACTCGGGATTATCGGTGCCTTCAGCCTCTCCCGGTACCTTACCCGACCGATCGCTCAGATAGCAGCTGATACCGATATCATTGCCCATGGAGACCTCGACCACCGGATAGCATCAACGAAAGGAAGTGAATTTGGCATCCTTGAGAGGAGCATCAACGCGCTGGTACTATCCCTCAAAGGGATGATCCAGCAGCTGAAGCACAGCGAGAGCAAATTGCGCGAATCTGAAGAGCGATACAGGGGTGTTGTTGAGAGCCAGTCAGAGTTCATCACGCGATTCCGTCCTGATGGAACTATCACATTTGCAAATGAGGCGTATTGCCGTTATTTTGGCCTCCCGGATTGTGATATCACTGGAAAAAGATTCATCCCTGCCATTCCTGATGAAGAGAGAAAGAGACTTGACGAGGGATTCCGTAACCTCACTCCGGAGAATCCCGAACTTTCGATAGAACACAGGATCATCCTGGCGAACTGAGAGTCCCGGTGGCATCAGTGGAATGACCGCGCAATATTCAGCCCGGAAGGGAATGTTATTGAGTACCAGTCCATTGGCAGAGATATCACTGAACAACGGCAGATTGAAAAGGATCTGATAGAAAGTGAGAGGAGATTCCGTGATCTTGCAACACTCCTCCCCCAGGTGATATTTGAGGTTGATCTAAACGGCAGAATAACCTATGTGAACGAATCCGCATATCAGATTTTTGGCTATAATCCCGGCGAACTGGAAAAAGGAATAACTATTTTTCAGATTATTGTCCCTGAAGAGCATGAACAGGCGCTTAGAAATCTGGAAGAATCCATTGAAGGGAAAAAGACGGAAGGCGCGGAATATAACATGGTCAGAAAAGACGGATCGAATCTGAACGCCATGGTATACTCATCGCCGATCATGAGCGAAGGGGCCGTTGCCGGAATCCGTGGCATTCTCGTTGATATCACCCAGCTCAAAAAAGTAGAGGACGATATCAGGAGACTCAACGAAGAGCTTGAGATGCGGGTGACAGAACGGACACGCGATCTGGAGATGGCTAACCGTGAGCTCGATTCATTCTCTTATTCGGTATCTCACGATCTTCGTGCTCCACTAAGGGCAATTGATGGATTTTCAATGATCCTGCTCCAGGAATACGGTAAGAATCTCCCCAAAGAGATTGTTTCGTATCTGGAGAAGATAAGGGAAAATACCGGGCGTATGGGTGTTCTCATTGATGACCTCCTGAATTTTTCCCGCATGAGCAGGCTTCCCCTCAACCGGTTTTTGGTGGATCCCTCCTCCATTGTGAGGGAAGCATACGAGGAATTCAGGCTGGAGACGACGGGGAGACAGATTGATCTGATGATAAAAGAGATGCCCACATGCTCGGCTGATCCAGCGCTCCTGAACCACGTCTATACGAATCTTCTCTCCAATGCCCTCAAATTCACCAGGGGACGCGATGTTGCCCGGATAGAGGTCGGGTCATACGTAAAAGACAAGACTACCGTCTACTATGTGAAGGACAACGGGATCGGATTCGATATGAAGTATGCCAATAAACTGTTCGGAGTCTTCCAGAGAATTCATGATGATCCCTCAATAGAGGGAACCGGAGTGGGACTTGCGATAGTCGAACGGATAATTCACCGTCACGGGGGTCGTGTCTGGGCTGAGTCAGTCCAGGGAGAGGGCACAACCTTTTTCTTTACGCTGGGCTAGTATCAAACATGAACTCGGGCACGACCGGTGCAGAGATACTCCTCGTGGAAGACAATCCCAACGATGTCGAGCTGATCCTTCACGTTTTTCAGTGGTGCAATCTTGGAGACAGGATCCATGTTGCCTGGAATGGTGAAGAGGCACTGGATTACCTCTTCGGCACTGGAACTTATGAAGGCAAATCCATCGGCCGGCCGAAAGTCATACTGCTTGATCTGAAACTGCCCAAAGTGGATGGTCTGGAAGTACTCCGGAAAATTAAGAATGAACCCGCAACTCATTCAATACCCGTTGTCATTTTTACCTCCTCCCGTGAAGAGCGTGATATTGTCGAGAGCTATGCACTCGGAGTAAACAGCTATATCGTCAAGCCGGTCCAGTTTGATCAGTTCGCCAACGTTATCCGGGATCTCGGCCTCTACTGGCAGCAAATTAATCAGCCGCCGGTTGAAAACAGCAAGGGAAATAACATCAGGAATCCCAGCGGATGAACAGGCCAGAATTGTGCCGGACGGGGTATTTTCCCTTCCTTTCCTTTTTGAATCGATATGCCTCCAAAGATTCCAAACGACTTTCTCGATGAATTCTCTGGGATTTTTCCGTTTCCTTTTTCTTTCATAGGATGATGTTGCGCATATTCACCCTGATCATATCTTTTCCCAGAGGGGGTTTTCCATCCCACCCAATGGCCCAAAACCCCAACATTTAATTGCTACTCCTCCGACATCCCTCCCATATGATCAATGTAGCCATCAACGGATATGGAACGATCGGAAAGCGCGTTGCCGATGCGGTTGCTGCACAGCCGGATATGAAAGTCATCGGGGTGTCGAAGACAAAACCCAGCCACGAGGCATTCGTCGCCAAATCGAGAGGCTATCCCCTCTACATTGCCGATATCGCCAAGAAGGCCGCCTTTGAGAAGGCAGGCCTGCCAGTCGCCGGGGCAGTCGAGGATATGCTAAAAGCTGCCGACATTGTGGTGGATGCCACCCCTGGGGGAATCGGGGAGAAAAACAAGCCGGTATACGAGAGACTGGGAGTTAAAGCCATCTGGCAGGGAGGAGAGGACCATGATGTGGCAGGATTCTCGTTCAACTCCGACTGCAACTACAAGGAAGCCATTGGAAAGCAGTTCACCCGGGTAGTCTCCTGCAACACGACCGGGCTTTGCAGAATCATCAATGCCATGGACAAGGCCTATGGGGTGGAGAAGGTCCGGGCTGTGATGGTGAGAAGGGGAGGTGACCCGGCCGACATCAAGCGTGGCCCTATTGATGCAATCGTCCTGAATCCCGTGCATATCCCAAGTCACCACGGTCCTGATGTCCAGAGCGTTCTCCCGAACATCAATATCGTGACCCTGGCCATGATCGTTCCCGTGACCATGATGCACATGCATGTTGTCCAGATGGACCTCAAGAGAGAGGCCACCCGTGAGAAGGTTCTTGAGATAATCGAGAAGCATCCACGGATGGGCCTCGTCCGGAAGGCCACCGGGATTACGAGTACCGCCGAACTGAAAGAGTATGCCATGGACCTGGGCCGTCACCGCTCGGACCTCTGGGAGAATGGGATCTTCGAGGAATCGGTATCCTGCCTCGGAAACGAGTTGTACCTCTTCCAGGCTATCCACCAGGAAGCCGATGTCGTTGTCGAGAATATCGACTGCATCCGTGCGATGACCGGGATCGAGAAAGATCCGGCAAAATCGGTGGCGATGACCAACAAGGCACTCAATTTCATTGCGATACAATAACCGGAGAGCAGTAGCACGGGTCTCCCTGTTCTTTTTTTAAATCCGGGAAGAGGTGCCGATAATGAGGATTCAGCCTTTTTCATTTCTGATATACCCTGACCTTCCCGTCATCTTGAGAGATCCGTTATCAGGAGGGCCCCCCCCTTGCAGAAACCCGATTTACAAGCAGTGATCGTGCAGTTCTGACTCTTCTTTTAGGATTAGTCTTATTTTCACCACCAACCGTTCTCATAAATCACATTGGAAAAAATCCGTAGTCGGAGTGTTCACATCAATGTAAAAAGTGATTCCCCATTCATCCGAGAATTATGTAGAAATTTGTGGTCTTGAGCATGTCCTATCGCATCGCAGGCATAACCATCAGGAGTGTCTCTTACGCAATGTACCTTCTTAAGAGATGTGAAATTAAGAGATGTGAAAAAACGGGTGTTGAACTGCCACCTTATCATTCGTTTTTCATCATTCCCGGATATCTAGAATAATAACATGATTCCTTTGAGGGCTGCAAGCATAAAAGATGAAAATGCCGGAGGCATTGACCCCTGGTGCCAAGGAGCTGATGCTCTTGTTCATCCGGAGAGATCCAATATCAAGGGGGAAGATGTTCAGCCAATACCTCTCCCTAAACATTCCGGGAGAATTTTTTATCCAAATTCTATCTATCTGTACCTGGAAGATAAGAATCCGGTTGAGAGAGAAAATCGTCATAAATTGGTATAAACGCTGGACATTTTTTTCCTCTCATAATCATTAACACCCACCACAACCCATTCATTGTAAATGGATCCTTATTCGCTGGTGACGAGAAATGCCGTTGAAGTCGTCACAGATGACGAGCTAAGAGCTCTTCTGGTAAAGAGCAAAAAAAGGGTCTATGCCGGGTATGAACCAAGCGGTGAGATCCACCTCGGGCATCTGGTTACAGTCAACAAGCTGATTGATCTGAAGGAAGCCGGTTTCGAAGTAGTCGTCCTCCTCGCGGATCTCCATGCGTTCCTCAATAGGAAGGGAACCATGGAGCGGGTTGGCGAGCTTGCTGAGTACAACAAGCGGTGCTTCGAAGGACTTGGTCTCCGTGATGTCGAATACGTGCTCGGATCCGACCTGCAACTCTCTCCCGATTACCAATTGATGGTGCTCAGGCTCTCCCAGCAGATCACCCTGAACCGTGCAAAACGGAGCATGGACGAGGTCGGGAGGAACATGGATGCCCCGACGGTGTCCCAGATGATCTACCCGATCATGCAGATGGTGGACATCGCTTCGCTGAACGTCGATGCCGCTGTGGGAGGGATTGACCAGCGGAAGATCCACATGCTGGCACGGGAGCACCTCGTCAGTATCGGATACCCGGCCCCGGTGTGTATCCATACCCCCATCCTCAACGGGCTCGACGGAAAGAAGATGTCCTCTTCTTCCGGCAATTACATCTCGGTAGCCGATTCAGTCGATGAGATTGAGAAGAAGTGCCAGAAAGCCTTCTGCCCCCCCGAATGCGAAGAGAATCCGATCCTGCAGATGTTCCAGTATCATATCTTCCCGCGGTCGGGCCCGGTCACTGTAAAGCGGCCTGACAAGTTTGGGGGTGACCGGGAATTTCTCCGGTTCGAAGATCTGGAGGAGGCGTACCGGAAAGGGGAGATCCACCCCCTTGACCTGAAGAAGACAGCTGGACGCTATCTAACAGAGATACTCTCCTGTGTCAGGGACTATGTATAGAGAGGGATTCGCACCGTGAGCCTTGATCGGATTGAGAGCAACTTCGATCGCGAAGTCGAACGGCTCGGGATTCGGATAAAGGACATGGACCAGCTGAAAGTCCGAGACGATGTCTTTGACGAGGTGACCCTCATGGCACTGTACAAACTGGTCCATAAAGGCTGGATTACCGCGATCGGAGGCTCGATCAGTACCGGCAAGGAGGCGAATGTCTTTCTCGGTGAGCGGGGTGACCAGGATATCGCCATCAAAATCTATCGTATCCGGACGGCGAACTTCAACGCAATGAGTGAGTACATCATCGGTGACAGGCGGTTTGCCGGCATAAAACGGACAAAAAAGGATCTCATTTTTACCTGGACCAGAAAAGAGTTTGCAAACCTGAAGAGGGCTGCCGATGCGGGACTTTCAGTACCTATGCCGTATGTATGGGACCGGAATATCCTGATCATGGGATTCCTTGGCGAGGATGAGCGTCCTTTTCCACACCTCAGGGCAGTCGAACTGGAAAACCCGGCCGGAGTTTATTATGAGGTGCTCTCATTCATGCGGGGACTCTACCAGCAGGCCGGGCTTGTCCATGCCGACCTGTCTGAGTTTAATATCCTTTACGGCGACCGCTTGTACGTAATCGATATGGGACAGTCAGTAACCCCTGATCACCCCCGGGCGAAATTTTTCCTTGCCCGGGACATTGCCAATATAAACCGGTACTTCAGGGACTTCTGCACGGTCATGGATGAAAAGGAAATTTTTTTAAAGATTACCGATGGAACGAGCGAGGGATTTCCCCCTCGGGGTTGGGAGTAAAAGAATGATACAGGAGATCAAGATCGCTGGAAACCGCGTCGGGGTGCTGATCGGAAAGAATGGCTCGGTAAAAAAGGAACTCGAAGAGAAGACCAGTACCAGCATCAGTATCGACAGCAAGGAAGGGAGTGTGAAACTGGAGGGCGAGGATGCACCCCTCCTTCTCAGGGGTATCGAGGTCGTCCAGGCAGTCAACCGCGGTTTCTCACCTGAACGGGCATTCATGCTGCTTGAGGATGAGGATCTGCTCCTGGATGTGATCGATCTGTCAGGTCTTACCGACAGCCCCCGCCAGCTGGACCGGCTCAGGGGGAGAATTATCGGCAAGGATGGCCGTTCGCGGGAGCAGATCGAGCATATGACCGAGTGCGAGATTTCGGTATTCGGCAAGACGGTTGCCATCATCGGCCTCCCAGAGCAGATCAAGATCGCGCGGAGTGCTGTTGATATGCTCCTCCAGGGACTCCCGCACGAGATGGTGTTCTCATTCCTGGAGCGGAAGCGCCGCGAGATGAAACAGGATATGATCGATTATTATTACTGATATCAATGGTGTTTCTGACCCGGATCAGACCGGAACCAGGTGGTTTTTACGCGGAGAGAGGTATATTTCCATTGGAGATTTTCATGCGCGGCAAAGAGATGGTTAGGAAAAAGAACTAACCTGCTAGTGATATAGACTGGAATAAAAGGGGTATGGATGAACGTTGAAGATCTCCCACTCTCCAAGGACCTGATCGGGCTGTATTGGTCATCAGGAATCCATGAGCTGTATCCTCCCCAGGCACAGTGCGTGGATAGGGGGATTTTTAAGGGAAAAAACCTCCTTGTAGCCATACCGACTGCCAGTGGAAAAACCTTCATCGCAGAGATTGCGATGCATTATCATTTCAAAAAAGGGGGCAAGTGTCTGTACATCGTGCCCCTGAAGGCACTTGCCTCGGAGAAATTCGAAGAGTTCAGCGGGAAGGGTGCAAAGGTCGGCATCTCCACCGGCGACTATGACCGGCGTGATGATTACCTTGGGAGGAACGATTTTATCATTGCAACGAGCGAGAAAGTCGATTCGCTGCTCCGTAATGCATCATCATGGCTGAAGGCTATCACACTGCTCGTTATTGACGAGGTCCACTTGATCGATTCCCCGGATCGGGGTCCGACACTCGAGATGGTGATCGCCAAGATGAGGCGGATGAATCCAGGAATGCAGGTGATCGCCCTATCGGCAACGATAGGAAATCCAGGTATGCTCGCACGCTGGCTTGACGCCGACCTGGTAACCAGCTCATGGAGACCCGTGGACCTCAGGCAGGGGGTATACTATGACGGTGCCATCCACTTCCAGACCGAAACGCGGTCTGTGCCCTCCATCTCCCGCCACGAAAGTGTCAATCTTGTTATGGATACGATTGCAGAGGGGGGTCAGTGTCTGGTATTTGTCTCATCGAGAAAGAATGCAGAGGCATTCGCAAAACAAGCGGCAAAAGCAATCCGTATCGATAGTGAGGACCTCCGGAAATACAGGCAGAGCCTCGAAAAGCTGGCTAGTACGGAACAGGAGAAAGCGCTCGCACTCTGCGTTGGGAGCGGGGCTGCGTTCCATCATGCAGGGCTTCGGAAAGAGGCACGGACATTGGTAGAGGAGGGCTTTCGAAAAGGACATATCAGGTGCATCGCTTCGACTCCCACGCTGGCTGCAGGGCTCAACCTCCCAGCCCGCAGGGTCATTATCAAAGAGTACCGCCGATACAGCAGCGGGGAGGGTATGGTCCCCATTCCCGCACGTGAATACCATCAGATGGCTGGCAGGGCTGGGCGACCTCATCTCGATCCGTACGGTGAGGCCATCCTTATCACTACCGATGCACGAGCTGCAGGGCAACTCTTCGATTATTATATTGAGGCTCCCCCGGAAGATGTGCACTCACAGTGCTCTTCAGAAGAGGCTCTCACGACACATATTCTCTCGCTGATCGCGTCAGGCTTTATACGCACTCGTCCCGAACTCCGTGAGTTCATGCGCTCTACCTTCTACTTTCACCAGAAGAAACAGGACAGAATCCTGGAATCAGTCATCAGCCGGGCACTCACATTCCTGGAGCAGGCAGAGATGATTGTGCAGCAGGATGACCTCCTCTCGGCGACAGAATATGGGAGAATCGTCTCATTACTCTATATTGATCCAACTAGTGCTGATACTATCCTCGAAGGAATGCTGGCCGCGGAGGAGTACTCGGATATCGGTCTCCTGCATTTGATCTGTAGTACCCCAGATATGTACACTCTCTTTGTCGGGAACAGAGACAGCCATTACCTGGACCGGTTTGTGCTCGAGCATGAGCATGAGCTCTGGATTGACTGCCCATTTGATGACTCTGAGAATTATTTCAGAGCGGTGAAGACCGCTATGGTACTCTATGACTGGAGCCGCGAGGTTCCCGAGGCGATCATCGGTGAGAGGTATTCCATAGGATCGGGTGATATTTACAACCTCCTTGAAGGGGCCAACTGGCTCCTGCATGCGTCCAGCCGGCTCAGCAGGATGTTCAGAGGTGTCTTTGCCTCATCGGTCCAGGAATTTGAATATTGTATGAAACATGGCATAAAGCGCGAACTTATCCCCCTGGTGAAGATCAGGAATATCGGACGTGTCAGAGCACGACGGTTGTTCAACAATGGCTTTACCACTCCTGAGAAGATCCTCGAAGCGGGAGAAGAGAGAATCGCGCCAATCCTCGGGCAGGGGGTAACCAGCATGATATTCAGAGACCTGAGGGGGACTGCCAGCACCATTCAAAAGATGGCAACTGACAGTATCATGCAGAAGGAAGCAGCTCCGAGGTTCCAGCCTACCCTCTTCCAATTCGGAGATGAGAATAATGAAGATTGATTTGTATGATGCAAAGGAGATTCTTCCTGCCTGGGTGGCTTGAGTATTCGGCAAGAAGAGCCTCCTATTGCATGATGAGCAGGGGGTAGTACCTGGACCAATCGCCATCAGGGCGTTTGTATGTTGCTTCCATCCAGAAAATCCGGTTTGAGCATAAACAGGAGAGCGTGCCCATCCTCTTAAGATGTTATTTCTCAGTGCATGAAAAGGGACAATTAGCCTGGAGAGTCATAAAATGTATACGGAGATGATGCTGATGCCAAGAATGGCGCAGAGGGAGATGCCCGATTGAAGAGTGCTCGTTGTGACATCCACCAGTTCAGACTAAATATAATCAGCCCGGGTGAATTTCTGAGATATACCAGAGATCTTGGTGCATCCAAGGGTGTTACCATTATCCTGTTTAATGCCGACAGGATGGCCGGGCGGGCGCATGTAGTATCTGCACTATACCACGCATTTAGGGCATTTGAGAGGGGTGAGGCCATTTCCAACACAGTGGAGATGGAAGCACTTCTCTATGCAGCGGGATCGAGGCAATGTGAAGTAGGGATGGAATTTGGCGTGCATCCGGGAGTGAACAGGGTATACCTCTGCATCTGCCCGGGAAGTGATCCAGTACTGAGAGATCTTGAGCAAAGGGGTGTTTACTGTAACGAGGATGACTGGGAACAGTTCTCAGGTGAAAAACAATGCCTGCTTCAGGAGATCTTTGGAATTACCGATAAAGAGCTTGCCGTGGTTGGTATCAGCCGGTTACAGGACCTGGTAATAGAACGGGTGGCCCTTCTGGAAGTATATCGTTAATCTATAAAAATGCCTCCTCGCCATTCGGTAGGGAGAGGCGGAATCAAGGATGGCCTTCACATACCAAAAAGTCAATGAACTGCACGTGAGGCATCCTTCATGCAAAATGCATCGAATGTGGGGTGGAGAGGCAAAGAGCCCCCATAAAAGGTATCTTGTTCATCACTCTTACCTAAGCAAGATAGCAAAGAGCCTGGAACAGACAGGTACTTCTGTTCAGATCTCTCTAAAAGTCGAGAATCACTTGTTGGCATGAGTGAGAATATGGGCGATTTCCGGGAGTATGAGTTTACTCGTTGCCAGTTCGACCGCTCCCGTAGAGCCAGGGATGCAGAATATCGCTTTTCCACCCCAGATGCCGGCCAGAGCTCTTGAAAGCATGGCAGCGCTCCCGATCTGCTGATAGCTGAGCAGGCGAAATAATTCTCCGAATCCATCAATCTTTTTGTCAAGGAGGGGGGTGATAGCTTCTATCGTGCAGTCATCATGGGTCAGCCCGGTCCCCCCACTCAATATGATGCACTCAGCAGCCGCTCCTGCTTTGATTGCCTCGTTCCGAATTGCAGGAATAGTGTCAGGAACTATCGCGTAGTGGGAGATAGGGATTTTAGCCTGCTCAAGGAGGCGAATGAGGGTCTCTCCACTCTTGTCAGTTTCTTTGGTCCGTGAGCTTGAAACCGTAATTACGGCCCCCCGGATTGTCCGGGGTTTCACGTGTTCTGGATTCATCTGGAAAAAGATTACACACAAAAGATAATAGAGCAACAGGTATCCATATGAGGTAGCCTGAATACCTAATCGGGCATGGTGAATCCTGCAAAGAGATGCTCCAGGAGATACTCTGGATGATGAGCATTTCCAAGTGGAAGATTCTTCTTGTTATCATCTCACCCGGTCATCATAAGTGAAAGTGTGGGGCATCACATTGAGCAGAGATGACCAATGAACAGATATAGAAAATTGATTGGTTCTGTACGGTCAAGGATAACGATCAAGCTGTTATCAGAATAGTGAGACTTTTAGACTGAACCGTCTTTTTTTCCAGATACTGGTCGGTCGCCCCACCCCTTTATTTCCAGTGGAGTTAGTAACGATAAACGCCGCCTTTTTCTCCTATTCTTTGATCCGGGCAGTCTTCCATTACGATCCGCACTAATCTGGTTTTCAGCAATGGGTGAGGAGTTCTGATCCGTACGGAATTTCATACCTTCATGACAAGAGGGTATCGGATGTGACTAAAGATTTATAGAGATCGGGAAATTTCATTTTAACACAGTCTTTTTAAAATATTGTAATTGGGATATTCTGGCTGAGTTGGTAGTTTTCTAAAATTTTAAGGTTGAAAATTTATTCCCAGATATCCTGTTCATTCGTTGGGATATCCGTTGTTCTAATATAACAATACCTTTCCCCTTATGATATTCAGTGCATTTTTGTTTATTTTTTTGCAATGTTCGCCAGTTCGAGATTAATTTCAAAATTTTTTTATAATATGAAGGAGTTATTTACCAAATGCTTTCATTCTTATTTTAAGATACAGTCTATCCTGTATCATTAATTCAATCTCCAGTGGAAAGCATGGGGTGGGGGGACCAGTAAGTATCTGAGCACTCTTATGGAAAACATGGAATTTCCTCTCTAAAATAAATTTTCAATTCCTTTGAATTTTTAAAAAATAAAGAATAATCTCCTTTTTTGGAGTGGAAACAAAGGGGTTTATAAGATCTACAAATGAGCAAGTTTTTACCATAGGATACCTAACCAATCACTCCCGGGGGATCCATCAGTGCCAGACACACCTGATTTAGTTGGTCTATTCAAAAAATATCTGTCAGGAAATAAAATCTTTAAAAACAGGGAAGTCCTCCGCCATTCCTACAGGCCACAGATCCTTCCACACAGAAGGCCTCAGATCGATCAGGTAGCCTCTATTCTTGCACCTTCACTGAAAAATGAGACCCCCTCAAATATACTCATCTACGGGAAAACAGGGACCGGGAAGACTGCGGTTGTCAGGTATGTAGGGACCGAGCTTGAGAATGCCAGCACCCACATGGGAACCAGCTGCAGGGTGGTGCATCTGAATTGTGAAGTCATTGACACCCAGTACCGCGTCCTGGCACAGATCTCGAAGAGTCTCTCTGGTGATGATGAGGTCTCAAGCGACAAGGTCCGGTCCATCATCCCCATGACCGGCTGGCCGACCGACCAGGTGTACCAGGAGCTGAAAAATCAGCTCGAATCGACTGGCGGGGTCCTGGTGATCGTCCTGGATGAGATTGATAAACTGGTAAAAAAGAGTGGTGATGAGACCCTCTACAACCTCACCCGGATCAATACCGACCTTAAAAAGTCCAAAGTGAGTATGATTGGGATCTCAAATGATCTCAGCTTTAAGGATTTTTTGGATCCACGGGTCCTCTCCTCGCTTTCCGAAGAGGAACTCGTTTTCCCCCCTTATAATGCCCCCCAGCTCTGTGATATCCTCTTCCAGCGCGCCGAGATTGCATTCCTGGAAGGGGCCCTCGATGATGGGGTGATTCCCCTCTGTGCAGCCCTTGCCGCACAGGAACATGGGGATGCCCGCAGGGCGCTTGATCTCCTCCGCGTTTCCGGGGAAATCGCTGACCGAGATGAAGCAGAAGGTGTGACTGAAAAGCATGTCAAGATCGCACAGGCCAAGATAGAGACCGACAGCATGGTGGAGTGTATCGCCACCCTTCCCACGCAGAGCAAAATCGTCCTTTATTCCATGATGCTCCTTGACCAGATGGGACAGAACATCTTCACCAGCGGAGAAGTGAGCAAAATATACAAGGAGATTGCTCCGGCTATGGATCTCGACATCCTCACGCACCGGCGGATTACCGATCTCATCTCCGAACTGAACATGCTGGGGGTCATCAATACGCGGGTTGTCAGTCGCGGGAGATACGGGAGGACAAAAGAGATGTGGTTTGACTCAAATAATCATAAGATACGGGACGTCATCCTGAGCGATCCACGTCTGAGTGCCCATGGGCTTGAAAAGATGGACGTGACCTGGGTGAAGACCCTGTTCAGGTGAAACGAAGATGGATGAAAAAGACCTCCTCCTCCTGCGACTTCTCGAGGAGAACAGCAGGCTCTCCCCTGATGAGCTGGCGATCATGGCCGAACTCTCCGGGGAAGATGTCAGATGCCGCATTGCTGCACTGGAAGAAGCGAAGATCATCAGAAGCTATACCACTATCATCGACTGGGAACGGGCAGCAAACGGGGGAGTCGCAGCCATCATCGAGCTCAAGGTGAATCCTGAACGCGATTATGGCTATGACCGCATTGCCGATCGGCTTGCAAAGTTCCGGGAAGTCAAGTCACTCCGCCTCGTTACCGGGGTCTATGATCTTCAGCTGCATGTGACCGGGAAAACCATGCAGGATGTGGCACGGTTCGTATCCGAGTATATTGCACCGATGGACCGGATCCGCGAGACCGCCACCCATATCATCATGAAGACCTACAAGGAGAACGGCCAGAATTTCTGCGAAAAAGAACCAGGGGAACGCCTGCCCTACTCACCGTGAGGGAACACCATGCGGGACTTTGTATCCCGGCGGGCCAAGGTGATACCGCCATCCGGGATCCGGAAATTCTTCGACCTGGCGCTGACCATGGAAGAGGTGATCTCCCTCGGAGTAGGGGAACCTGATTTCAGCACCCCCTGGAACCTCTGCGAAGCAAGCATCTATTCGATCGAACAAGGGGGGACCTCCTATACTCCGAACCGCGGTATCCAGCCGCTGAGGGACGCGATCTCCCGGTGGCTCTCCGGTCATTATGGCATCGATTACAACCCCGATACCGAAATGGTCGTCACCACCGGCGTATCAGAAGGTCTTGACATCGCCATACGGGCGGTGACTGACCCGGGGGATGAGCTGATCGTTGCCGAACCGAGTTATGTCTCATACGCCCCTTGCGTGACGCTTGCCGGCGGGACACCCATCCCGGTTGAGTGCCTGGAAAAAGATCACTTCAAACTCAGGGCAGACCGCCTGATGGAAGCAGTCTCCCCGAAGACAAAGGCGGTGATCATCAACTTCCCGAACAACCCGACCGGCGCTGTCATGAGGCAGGAAGATCTCAAGGCTGTCGCGGATGTGGTAATCGACCATGACCTCCTCCTCATAAGCGACGAGGTCTATTCAGAGTTGACCTATACCGGTACTCACGCATCGGCTGCTGCTATTGAAGGGTTGCGGGAGCGGACGATTCTCCTCAACGGATTTTCGAAAGCGTATGCCATGACAGGGTGGAGGATCGGGTACCTCTGCGCCCCGAAGGAGATCTGCGATGCGGCACTCAAGATCCACCAGTATGTCATGCTCTGTGCACCTGCCATGGGGCAGGTGGCCGCACTGGAGGGTCTCCGCCGTGGTGAAGAGGAGAAGAACAAGATGGTCCAGGAGTACCGGGTACGGAGAAATCTGTTTGTGGAGGGGCTGAACCGGATCGGGCTTCCCTGCCATCTTCCCGAAGGAGCATTCTATGCTTTCCCGTCCGTGGAAAAGACAGGAATGCCGGACCTGGAATTCGCCGAATGCCTGCTTAAGGAAGAGCATGTAGCAGTTGTTCCGGGGAGTGTTCTCGGGCAGGGTGGGAAAAATCATATCAGATGCGCCTACGCGGTCTCCCGCGCAGATCTTGCGGAGGCGGTCAAACGGATGGCTCATTTTATTGCTTCCAACTCGTGCTGACAGCACCCTTTCCTCTCTTTTATGGAATGTACCCTCTTGCCGGGATGAATGGATAATCGTCCACCTGGCGATCAAGAGTGGATTCATTTTCCAGGGCTCTCTGCTCCCTGTTTCAGAGAGAGATGGTTTCGAGCAGTCTCCTCTTTCCGGAGAGGGGGAATCCGCCGAATCGTGACAGGATCCTCGCGATTGGAAGAGAAGTAACTAGTTTTATGGCACCGGCCTCCCTATACTAGATGGTTGGACAATGAGTTGCACAATTATCGTCGGGGGATTTTTCGGTGACGAGGGGAAGGGAAAGGTCGTGGCCCATGTCGCCTACGAGGATCATCCCACCATCATCTCCAGGGGGGGTGTAGGGCCGAACGCAGGTCATACCGTCACGATGGGGGAGAAGGAGTATGGAGTGCGGATGGTGCCCTCCGGCTTTGTGTATCCGGATGCCCGGCTGTTTATCGGGACCGGGGTACTTGTTGATCCGCGGGTCCTCAAGCACGAGGTAGAACTCCTGAACGTTAAGGATCGGACGTTTGTTGATTACCGGTGCAGTGTTATCGAGCAGCAGCACATCGAGCGGGACCGCTCAAGCGAACACCTGGCGAAGACGATCGGGAGCACCGGGAGCGGTTGCGGCCCGGCAAATGCTGACCGGGTGATGCGGGTGGCTCGCCAGGCAAAGGATTTCCCTGAGCTCGCACCATTCCTCATCGATGTCCCTGCAGAGATCAATGCCGCCCTTGACATGGGAGAGAGTGTTCTTCTTGAGGGGACCCAGGGGTTCGGCATCTCGCTCTATTACGGGACCTATCCTTTTGTCACGAGCAAGGATACCTCTGCCTCACAGATTGCAGCAGACAATGGGGTCGGGCCTACCCGGATCGATGATGTAATCGTCGTATTCAAGGCATACCCAACGCGGGTTGGTGAAGGTCCCTTCTCGACCGAGATGACCCGTGAGGTATCCGATCGGCTTGGCATCCAGGAATTCGGTACCGTGACCCACCGACAGCGCAGAATCGGGGAATGGGACGGTGAGATGGCCCGGTATTCTGCCATGATCAACGGGTGTACCCAGGCGGCCATTACCGGAATCGACAGGGTGGACCCGCTCTGTTTTGGCATCACGGATTACGACAAGCTCAGTGAAAAAGCCCTTGCATTTATCGAAATAGCCGAAGAGGATATCGGGGCTCCTGTTACCCTGATCTCCACCGGGCCGGATGTTGCCCATATCATCGATATCAGGGATGAACTATGAGGCGGAGCCTGCTTCCCATCCTCTGCTGTCCCGTCTGTAAGGGTGACGTGGTGCTCACGGTTGCTGAAGAGGATGAGAAGGAGATTCTCGAGGGGGACCTCCATTGTCCGGTATGCCAGGTTCATTACCCGATCGAGGAGGGAATCCCGAACCTCCTTCCACAGAGCACGGTCCCATAACACACTCAGGTATCCCCCATTTTTTGGCTCTGAAATAAGCCGATGGATTATAATGAGGAGCCAGGCGAGGGGATGCTCCATTCAATCTTTGATTCTGCCAGGAATTTCAAAGGGACGTGGATTATGAGGGAAAACAGCGATACTCAATAGGCTTACCAAAGAACATCGTGGCCGCATACTATGGAACCAGACCTTATCGGACACCTGATCATCCTGAATGCAATTGTTCTCCCGCTCGCCCTCCTCGTGGACCGGCTTATCGGGGACCCCAGGAGCCGGTATCACCCGGTAGCCCTTATTGGATCATTTATAGGATGGTGGGGCCGCCCGATGCTCTGGCAACCCTGGATCCAACGAATTGCGGGCGCTGGAATGTGGGTAGTGACGGTGATCCTTTTCTCGCTCCCGTTCTTCCTTGTTTCCTGGCTGTTTCCCTGGTTTCTCTTCCTCCCGGCCGGGGCACTCCTCTTGAAATTCTGCCTTGCCTGGCGATCACTTGAAGAGCATGCTGCTGCGGTCGACCTGGCACTGGGCCAGAATATCACGGAAGGGCAGAATACAGCTTCCCTGATGGTGAGCCGTGACACCCGGGACCTCACCCCGGAACAGGTACGGTCGGCTGCGTACGAATCGGTGGCTGAGAACCTCGTCGACAGCATCGTCTCTCCCCTGTTCTATTTCGGACTCTTCGGGCTCCCCGGGGCAGCGGTATTCCGGGCGGCAAATACCATGGATGCCATGCTCGGCTATCGGGACGAACGGAAACGTATCGGCTGGTGGCCTGCCCGGATGGATGATATCCTGAACTTCATCCCGGCCCGGTTAGCCGGGGGGCTGCTTATCCTGTACTTCGCCGCCCAGGGGAGGTTCTCCCAGGCCTGGCAGGGGCTTATGAGGGACCGGAGAAAAAGGCCGGGGATCAACGGGGGTATCCCGATGTCAATTATCGCCGGTGGTGTCGGGGTCCGTTTCGAGAAACCAGGGGTCTATATCATGGGAACCGGGGAGCGGTCCCTTGAAGAGGCAGGAGAGGAGATTGTGAAAGTGGTCCGGGTGATTACCGTTACCTTATGTGCCCTTATCAGTATGGGACTATTTTTATTGGGATCAGGAATAATATATACAGGATTATGAAACTCGAGGAGCTGAGACACGGCACCGAGCTCCTGAAGCGCGGCTTTGCGTCCATGCAGAAAGGGGGAGTGATTATGGATGTGGTCAATGCCAGCCAGGCAGCGATCGCGGAGCAGGCTGGCGCGGTCGCGGTCATGGCGCTCGAGCGTGTCCCTGCAGACATCAGGAAAGCCGGCGGTGTCGCCCGGATGGCAGATCCGGCGATCGTCATTGAGATCATGGATGCCGTCTCTATTCCCGTCATGGCAAAAGTGAGAATTGGTCATTTTGTTGAAGCGCAGGTCCTTGAGTCGCTCGGTGTGGATATGATTGATGAGAGCGAAGTTCTGACCCCCGCTGATGAACAGTTCCATATCGACAAGAAGCAGTTCTCCATCCCCTTCGTCTGCGGTGCGCGGGACCTTGGAGAGGCATTACGCCGCATCCATGAAGGGGCTGCCATGGTCCGCACGAAAGGGGAGGCGGGAACAGGGAATGTCGTGGAAGCGGTCCGGCACATGAGGAATATCAATGGCGAGATTCGGGCTCTACAGGGCAGAACCCCGCAGGAGATTGTTGATCGGGCACGGGATCTTGAAGCACCGGCTGACCTTCTCCTCGAGACCGTCAAGCGCGGTCGCCTCCCGGTAGTGAACTTCTCTGCCGGGGGTATCGCCACTCCCGCTGATGCGGCAATGATGATGCAGATGGGGGCTGACGGGGTCTTTGTCGGCTCGGGTATCTTCCTCTCGGCGAATCCTGAGAAGATGGCACGGGCGATCGTGGAAGCGGTGAATCATTATGATGATCCTGCTGCCATCGCAGAGGCAAGTAAAGGACTTGGGGAACCCATGAAGGGGCTCGATGTGCACACCCTGAAAGAGGGCGAGGTGCTCCAGTACCGTGGGCGTTAGGATCGGTGTCCTGGCGCTCCAGGGTGATGTGAGCGAGCACATCGATGCATTCAGGGATGCTGTCCGGGCGTTTGGGAGCGAGCGTTCCATTTCGGTCGTCCAGGTAAGAAAGCCTGAAGAGATCACCGGGCTCGATGTCCTGGCGATTCCCGGGGGAGAATCCACCACGATCTCCCGCCTTATTGAAAAGAACAGGCTCTTTGACCCTATCATCGAATTCGAGGGGGGTATCTTTGCTACCTGTGCAGGCATGGTGGTGATGGCCGGGAGCGTGGATGATCCGCGTGTCCACCCTCTGGGACTGATGGACTACAAGGTGATCAGGAATGCGTTCGGCCGGCAGCGGGATTCGTTCGAAGCAGACATCGCGATAGCCGGGCTTGACCGTCCCTTTCATGCAGTCTTCATAAGGGCACCTGTCGCACAGCATCCTGGAAATGGGATTAAGGTGTTGGGTTCTCTCACGGAAGGCGTCGTCGCCATGGAACAGGGCCGTTTCATGGCGCTCTCATTCCATCCTGAGCTGGGGCGGGATCCCCGGCTGCATATCCGGTTTCTCAAGAACTGCGGGCTCCTGTAAACGGAATCTTGCCATTCACCTTTGCTAATCCAGTTCTTAGTCCGAATGAGTCATATCCGAAGAACAGAACCTTCCCCTTGGTTTTTTCATCCGGATAGAACAGGCTATAACCCCCTCCCCAGATCACCATTCAGAGAGGCGCTGTAAATCGACCTTTTTATCAAAGCCCAAAGAAATAACAAGCCCGAGTAAAAGTACATTCAAACAAACCGTCTTTGCCACAGATCTCGAAGT